>Ga0209642_10000712_pt1 | contig 21668 bp, 19 predicted proteins | sample RifCSP19_2_FD_184025 | JGI IMG/M metagenome (GOLD analysis project Ga0209642, IMG submission 184025) | Soil microbial communities from Rifle, Colorado - Rifle CSP2_sed 19_2 (SPAdes) (version 2) | ecosystem: Environmental > Terrestrial > Deep subsurface > Rock core/Sediment | place: Rifle... | reverse complement strand
TTCATCTGGAGGTTAAAAAAGCACGTGGACAGGATATAAGACTTTCTTAGAAAGCTATCCTGGATGAAGCGTGAACTGAAAACCTGTTCAAGTGTTTGTGCACACTTGGACACAATTTAGGAAGCAGAAGACTGTGATGGATAAACCTACGAAGGAGTGCCTGGCTCTTTGCCCGGAGTTGTCCATGCTGCTTGGGGATATACGAGTTGAGTTAAAGGAAACTAAAGTAGAGTTGAGAGAATCCCTAAAGCGAGTCCAAGATAATATGGAGAGAGTCGAAGCCACCTGTTTCAGGTTTGAAGAGCGTATCCGTGCTTGTGAGGATAGGATTATACAGATGCACACCGTGGTTGCAGTTCTTCCTTGGATGGGAAAGCTTCTTTGGGGGTTCATAGGAGCAATTGTTCCAGTGTTTTTGTACTTAGTAGCCAGGGCCTGGCCTCAGCTGTGGTGAACAAGGGAAAATTAGAACAAGTTAAAGCAGACTTTAGTCCTGAAATAAAAAAAGGAGACAGCCATGAAAAAAATTGCAATAGTTAGACCTGCAGTGCATTTGGTGAAGGATGAGAATGGCAATACGATTCGTTCAGACTATAGCTATGCGGCAGCGCCGAATTGCCATGTAGAAGTTCTTTGCTATAACAGGGATCAAGCTCCTCCTGGCGGAGACTTTCTTCAGGAGCAGATGTGGGTAATAGAGGGTCCTCAGGAGTCCCTGGATATCTTTTTCTCAGATCCTCGGGTTGAAGAGATTACTCATGCTGACTGCTGCACTTTAGGGTCTCAATGGGATGGCCCAAAAGCTATTAAGGAGCCTGTCGCTTCTGGGAGTGTGGCTTGCTGCCCTGATTGTGGAGAGGCGCTTTCGTGTCCTGATTGTGGTCCTATGAAGGGAAAAACACCTGTTATACAGCGCAACAGAAAGGGATGGGATGCGGCTGATCACGAGCATCATCTTAAGGGCGTCGAGAAGAGGGGCTTGTCAAATGCTTGAACAATTTGGGATTAGTGTAGCGGGGCTATCTCATAATCTGATCTATGATATCAATTCATTGAATGTGGATATTGTTCAAGTCCCACTTCATCGAGGGATGCCAGATGAGTACGTGATTGATCAGCTTGCCGACACAGACACTCGCATCTGTGGCAAGCTAGTTCCAGATCCAAAGATTCATACTCCAGAATTCTTCAAAGCTTTATTCAAGCGGTATAAAGGAAGAATTAAACTCTGGGATTTTGGAGGAGAGCCGGAAACTCGCCCGCATCAGCCTGGGTGTAGATGGCCGGGAACAGCCAAAGAGTTTCAGCGCCTGTACAATGTTTTCTGGAATTGCGCTAAGGAGGCAGATCCAGAAAATATAGTAGGAGGTGGGGGATTTATTTCCCCCACCTTCAACGGGCTTTTTGGGAATGACTCTCGTTTTGGATTTCTGGAGGAACTGTTCTCTGAAGGGTTTGGGTCCTTAGCAGATTTTTTTAGCCTTAACGTATACGTGTACGGATACGGGGGTGAAAAAAATTACATTGCTGGAATTCTGAAATTTCGTGAGCTTTTGGCCAGACATAGATGTTCCTTCGGTATACCGCTTGTAATTGCTGAAGGTGGTGTACCCTGTGCAGGCGATCCTAGATTCTTACATATCATACAGACTCCAGAAACTCAGGCAAGTAGCCTGGTGAAATTCCATCTTACTGTCTACTCTCTAGGAGTAGACTATTCGATTTGGTATACCTTACGAGATCCGGCTTGGGGGATTATCGATGGCAATGGAACCAGACGATCTTCTTATTTGTCTTTTCAGACTCTAGTTCGGCTTTGCAAAGGAGCGAAGTATCAAAGAACCATGAAAGCTTTTCCCTCAGTTACTGTTACGGAGCGCCTGCTGACCGATTATATTTCCTGGCATGTTCTGCGTCTTCCAAACGGAAATGATTTGCACATTGTGTGGATGGCAGACGGATATGGCTTGCCTCGATATATGCCTTCTGGAATTATTAGAGCCTGTGACATGTTAGGGAGGTCTTTAGAGGGCTCTATGTTCATGTTAGATGAAGTTCCTAAGTATTTCGAAGTAAAAGCAGGGGGGCTTCACTCGGGAAACTTTCTTCTTTCATAGGAGGTATTACAATTCCTTGTACTCGTTTTGCTCCTACAGCATCTGGATCTCTGCATATTGGGCATTTGCTCAATCTTTTGCTCTCCTATGTGTTTTCCAAGAAGTATGGTGATGCTTTTTACGTGAGAATTGACAGACACCCACAGCAGGGAAGATATGAACAAGAGCTGCTAGAGGATATTCAGGCTTTTGGCTTTAAACCCGACAAAGTTATTCTTCAGCGAGAGCGCGAATCCAGATATCAAGAAGTAGTTGATCAGATTCTGGAAGGGCACAAAGATGCAGTATACTTTTGCGACTGCTCTGTCAGTGACATTACTTTTCGCGCAACCAGAGGAAGCCAAATGGAGTTTCTTCATCGAGAAGAGAAGTATCCTAGACCATGCAATATTGCTAGCATAGGTCTTTTTGGCCCTGAGAACTCGGTCTTGGATCTGGCACAGGAAGCTGAAGTCACGGCTTCTATCTCGCATCGAGATCATCCTGTGACTAATCTTGTTGATAAAAGAAATGACACTTTCTGGACTCCGAAAGAGGTTGGATATCTGGGAGAAGTTTCTCCTGTTATAGCCTTTCGTTGGCCTGAGAAGCACTGGGTATCGGAGATAGAGATCACATATCAGGGTATCCCGTTGCGGGGAGTGAGCATCTGCACTCCTACTAGAATCCTGGCAGAAGTCTCAAGATCTGATTTATACTGGTGGTCTTCTCGCAAACCTGAAACTATCAGGGAGCGCATTATATTCCCTCCGGTGTTCACAAACACTCTCATTTTGAAGAACTTTAGTTATTTTTTTGAGGCAAAAAAAGAATACTTCTATGATGGCTACTGTAGGCATCGTAATCTTAGGCTTCCCTTAAGAGATCGTAATACTACGTTGCGCATTAAAGATGTGAAAGCCTGGTGGTTGCCCGATGTTGCCATCTGGTTTGATGGAGCCGCAGACCTTTGCATTACATCACTCATCGATGACCATGATTTCGGGATAGAATTGAGGGTTCGAGGCTCTGATATTGAGCCGTTCACACTGCTAGAAGGAGCTGCGGCAGAGTTACTTGGGTGGAAAATTCCAAATTATTTCCACACTATGCTTTGTGATGAGAATAGTGTGAAATATTCGAAATTTATTCATTCTCCTAGAGCAGTTGAGCTTACGCAGGAATTTTCTTCTGCGCAGATACTATCTCTACTAGCTAGAAAATCGGGAATACTTAAAGAGCCTGGATCTTTTTCTTTACCTGATTTGGTGCAAGCTTGTGATCTCAGGCATCTTCAGGATGTTCGATTGCCTATTCTTCTTTCGTATTCAGAGATGGTTAAGGAGTTAAGGAGTTAGAATTAGCAAATTTGCTTTCTTCTAACTGCACAGGTTGATAGATTCTGCGGGAGGCTGTTGATGCAAATTGGCGTGGTAGGTTGTGGGCATTGGGGAAGAAACTATGTGCGTGTTCTGTCCTCTTTGGTTGGAGAGGAAAACGTAGTCATCTGGGACGACTCTCGAACCGCGTTAGCTGAAGTTCACCTACAGTTTCCGCACAGCGTAATTGCCGATAGCGAAAACATTTTACTAGAACAGGTGGAAGGAGTAATAATTGCTACCCCGCCCACTACACATTATCATCTGGTCATGCAGGCTCTTATGGCTAGAAGAGATGTGTTGGTGGAAAAGCCCATGGCCATGAATTACATGGAATGCCAGGACATGATCGACATGGCTGATACTCATCGCTGCGTTCTGCTGGTTGGGCATACTTTCTTGTACAACCCAGCTATCTTGGAAGCCAAGGATCAGCTGGCTAGCTGGAAGTTTCGTAGAATATATTACTTAGAGGCTTTCCGCCGACATCTTGGTCTTATCCGAGAAGATGTTGATGTTTTATGGGATCTAGCGGCTCATGATATTTCCATTTTCAACTATTGGCTAGAGGCAGCACCTCTTTCAGTCCAGGCAATTGGTTGGAGCTTTATCTTTGGGGAACGGGCGGATACGGCCTCGTTATTTTTGAACTACCCGGGAGGTACTCGGGGGGCGATTCATGTTTCTTGGATAGATTCTTCTAAGCGTCGTGAGATTTTTGTAGTTGGAGACCGCGCTAAGCTCTGTTTTGACGATTTAAATCCCGAAGTTCTGGTGATAGAGGACAAAGGAGCAATATTAGGAGGTGGTAGTGCCAGTTTTGAAGAATTTAAGGCTTGCGTCTTGACAGGTGGGTCACATGTTCTTCGAATACTTAAGGAAGAGCCTCTTCTAAATTTATGCCAGCATTTCATAAGCTGCATTAATAGGGTGGAACATCCTCGGACTTCTGGTGTAGATGGGCAACGTGTTGTGAAAGTCCTAGAAGCAGCTTCAGTTTCTCTAAGAAAAGATGGGGTGTTGGTAGAGGTGGGGAAGCATGATAAAGTTTCTTGATCTTTCGATGCAATATTCTGAAATCAGAGCAGAGCATGAGGCAGCCATCGGTCGTATCCTGTCCTCTTGCCAGTTTGTTCAAGGGGAAGAAGTGGATCTTTTTGAGAAAGAGTTTGCCGCGTATCTCGGTATCAAGTACTGTATCGGCGTTTCTTCCGGAACAGATGCTTTGCTTCTTTCTCTTGTTGCTCTTGATATTAAGGCAGGGGATGAGGTTCTTCTTCCTACCAATACTTTTATTGCTACAGCTCTGGCTGTGGTTCATGCTGGAGGAATTCCAATATTTGTCGATGTTGATTTTTCAACAATGAATTTGAGCTATAGAAGTGCTCTGTTAGAGGTTACGCCAAAAACTAAGTTTCTTATTCCTGTCCACCTCTATGGGAATCCTGCTCCTATGGACTCTCTCTGTAAGCTGGCTGCAGATAACAATCTTATTATAATTGAAGATGCCTGCCAGGGATTTGGGGGAGCCTACAAGGGAAAGCCTCTTGGAACGATAGGAGCTGCGGGGTGCTATAGCATGTTTCCTTCTAAAAATCTGGGATGCTTTGGTGACGGTGGGGCCATCGTGACTGACGATGAAGAGCTAGCTGAGAAGTTGCGATACCTCAGAAATTACGGGCAGACTTCTAAGAATTCACACTACTATCTCGGATACAACCATCGTCTAGATTCGATTCAGGCAGCGGTTTTAAGAGTTAATCTGAAATACGTAGATGCTTGGGTAAAAAGACGTGCGGAATTAGCTGCATTATATAGTTCTCTACTTGAGAATCTTGTTATTCAAGTTCCGTTTGAAGGTTCTATGAGTGCCGAGGAAGCTATTTCCTCTACTCTAGAAAATGAAAGCAGGCACGCCTGGCATCTATATGTGCCAAAGGTACACGCACGGGATGAGCTTCGTGAGTTTTTGTTCAAGAGTGGAATCGAAACTCAAATTCATTATCCGACCCCATGCCATTTGCAGCCCTGCTTTGACTACCTTGATCCTTTCTTTCTGAAAACAGCTGAATATCTATCACAGAAGATCGTATCTCTACCTCTTCATCCGTCGATGACAGAGGCAGATGTGCTGCTTGTATGCAAAAGAATTTTTGAGTTTTATATGGGAAAAACAGCATGAAAGTTTGTTTAATCAATCCTCCAAGTCCATTTTTGATTAATCAAAGGGCAATTCCTCCGTTGGGGATACTGTATATTGCGGGCTATTTGAGAGCAACAGGAATTTCTGTTGAGATTTTAGATCTAACAGGAAATAGTGTTGTTGAGAATAGCGATTCCTGGCCAGATATGGATCTCTATGGTATAACGGCGACGACTCCGCAATATCCTCTGGCCAAATCGATAAAAGCTATATTGAAACAGAGATTTGGTTCTTCTTCTGACATTCTCATTGGAGGACCCCACGCTACTAGCTGCTCAACATTATGCCAGCTGGATGGGTTTGATGGAGTCGTTTGCGGAGAAGGGGAAAGGGCGATGTTTGGCCGTGCAGCGGGCATTTTTTCCTGGCATATATTGCGCCAATTCCAGATAGAAGATTTGGACTCAATCCCTATGCCAGCCTGGGATCTAATCGACATAAAATCTTATGGATACGAGTTTGGCTGCGGACCTGCGGCTTCTATCATCACTAGTCGAGGATGTTCTTGGGGAAGATGCGCATTCTGCTCCTCTGTCTTTGAGAAGGTCAGGTATCACAGCTCAAAGAGGGTTTTGAAAGAGATTGAGAGGCTTGTGGATTTTGGATTTTCCACATTCACGTTTCTAGACGATGCTTTTACTGGAAATGTAAAACGCCTGGAAGAAATCCTGCAGCTGATTAAGCCTCTGCATGTAAAGTGGCGTTGCTATTCTAGAGCAGGAATATCAAAGCAGCTGCTAGAAAAGATGTATGATGCAGGCTGTGCTGAGATTGGCTTTGGCGCGGAATCTGGGAGTCAGGAAATTCTTGACACGGTATATAAAGGAACAAAGGTAGAGACAAATACTCGATTTGTAAAAGATTGTCAAGAAGTAGGAATTCCTGTTCAGGCCTTTTTGATGGTGGGTCTTCCGGGAGAAACTTATAGGACAATTCAGCAGACGCGAGAATGGTTTTTTAACTCCAGGCCGAATAAGTTTGGCTTGAATATTTTCGTTCCTTATCCTGGATCTGCAGTGTGGGAAAATCCTCGAGTGTATAAGGTGCGCTTGAGAGATCTGCCTTGGGAAAAGATGTGCGTAAAAGGATTGTCTCCGGATGACATTGTTTCATCGGTGGCCACAGAAGAGCTTGATTTCTCTGATATTGAAGCAGCTTATCGAGAGTTGATGCACGATTTTAGTAAGGCTGCTGGGTTTTTCCCAGGAGAGACAAACGGTTGAAGGAGAGGAAATCTAGTGTCTCTTTGTGTTGCATTAAAAGTATTTAATGAGATTGAATACATTTCTTATGCTATTTCTCAGTTTTACAACACCGCTGATCGCTTGCTGATTCTTGAGGGATGCGATTCATATATGCGCATCTCCACCGACCGGGTAACCAGTGAGGGTCTTTCTGTCGATGGTACTACTGAAGTGATCTCATCTTTTCCTGATCCTGATGGAAAGATTGAGCATATAAAGCTTGGATTCTATCAGGAAGAAGAAGAATGCTGGCAGCGAATGCTTCTTGACATGAAAAAGGGAGATGTTCTCTGGACGGCAGCGGCGGATGAGTTCTTTTTTTCTGAAGATATCCAAATCGTAAAGCGAATCCTGGAAGAGGGAAAATATCTGACAGCCCGTTTCCCCTTTAGGACCTACTGGCATGATTTTTATCATGTTCTTCGAGGTGGTGGCTGGGACAACGAGCTTGCACGAGCTTTTGTCCTATCAGAAGATCAGATGACTATGGTGGGAAAAGGAGCATCCCTGCGAGACTCTCAGGGTAGAGACTACACTTCTTCTTTTTATGTTGGAACAACCTGGGTAAGCCCGACGATTCTACACCATTTTTCTTATGTGAGAACAGCAGAGAAGATAATGGAAAAGCAGTGCTGGCAACTAGAAATCGAAGACCGCTTTTCTGCTGCAACTGAAAATTCTCCGATATCATCAAGCGGTTTAGATTGCTATCTTCTTAAAAAAAGATATCGTACTCCTCAGCGATACATAGCACGGAATTTTTCATGGTTCACAGCGGAATACGATGAGCGCTTCGGCATCTATGCTGAACGCTTTGATGGGCCACGGCCAGAGGCATTATCGGATCATCCTTACAGATACTTTGTCTGGGATGAAGAGCCTATTATCTGGGGAGGAAACCTAAATGCCTGATTTGCTGGCATTGGACGAAATAAACGACAAGATCTATGTTCACTCTGGAATAACTGCGACTATTAGGAATTCCTTTGCTGCCCCTGCAGTGAATGGCAAGGGAATCATGATGGAGACTTCGGGTGGAAATCTCGTCACTGTAGATGTTGTAACCGCAAAGCTTTATACACATTCGGGTATTTCTGCAACGATATCTAGCAGTTTTGCCTTAACTACAGTGGTTCCTATTAATGGAATTACAAGAGATCCATCTGGAAATATGCTGTCCGCCCGCAACGATACGGATAAAGTATATGTTCATGCTGGAATATCAGATACTGTAACTACTTCCTTTGCTTCTCCAGGCACAGTTATTACTGGAATAACGGTGGGCTTTTCTGGAAATTTAATCTCATCAGATGATGGCGCATCGAATGCGCTATATGTGCATTCAGGTATTTCCGCAACGATATCTAGCAGCTTTACGGTGAATTGGGGTTCTCAAAAGGTTTATGCGCTTACTATTGATGAATCTGGGAATCTCATTAGCTGTAATTACACTGGAACTGGGAGCAGTAATCTTGTTTTTGTTCATTCAGGTATCAGCGCCACTATTACGACTTCTTTTGCCGCTGCCTCTTCCTACAGAGACGTAGCTACAGATACTGCAGGAGGATGCTGAGTGCAGATTCCTGGTAGGTGGGATAAAGAAAAATTTGAGAAAGATCATGAGATAAGGGGAACAAGAGGTTTGATAACAGCAGCATACATTGTTCTGAACGAGGCAGATTATATCTGGGCTAGTTTATCTTCTATATATAGTTCTGTTGATAAGATTATCATCGTTGAAGGCGCTACACAGTACGCTGTCAAAGATGCGGTGTCCCCGCTGGGATTGTCTACAGATGGAACTCCTCAGCTTATCCAAGCTTTTCAGGATACACTAGATCTGCAGGGAAAAATAAAGTGGGTGCGTGCTGGATGGGCTAAAAACAAAACAGAGCTGCGGAATCGTGGCTTTGAGCACGTACCTGAGGGTACGACTTTCCTTCTTCGCATGGATGGGGATGAGCTCATGAGAGCAGAGGAAATTAAGCTTGCGATTGATATTATGCTGCAAGATCCTCACTCTTTGGTTGCTGAAGCCAGGCATTTTATGTTCTGGGGTTCTACTCATCGGCTGCTAGAGCTTATACCCGATCCTGAATATGTTGGAATGCTTTTTCGCTATATTCCAGGTATGTATTGTGCTGGACATGAAGATCTTTTTGTTTCCCCAAATTGCCGTTTCTACGATGATCCTTCCAGGGTTATTCACTCGGAGGGCTTTAATCTCTATCATTATGGTTGGGTCAAGGACAAACGGAAACTGGTATTCAAGCGCTGGGAGCGGCTACGGCAGATGCAGGCGGAGTCTCAGCATGTTTCTTCTTTGCAATATCTAGCAGAGAAAGATGACTATGGGCTTTACTTAGAGGCTATTAGTCATTGCAAGGCCTTAAATTTGGCCAATGTCGATGCAGCTCACGAATCTGTTATGCCATTCTTGGGCGTTCATCCAGAAATGATGCTAAAGCATCCTTTCTTTGGCCAAAAACCTCAGTTTTTTGGGATGGATTACTAGTATTTACAGGAGATGCAATCTGTGGCTAATTTGATATCAGGACGAAATTAAGTTCATTCCGATTTAATCAGAGTGAACTTGATTAGACACAACAGACTGAATCATCCTGGGGTTGACCAGCTAAGAGGACTAACAACAGATTCAGGAGGAGGATGTTAGCGGCTATTACCAACTGGGCGTGGTTCTTGCATGTGGTTTTGTTATATTATCGGGGGAGATAATCAGATAGCTCCACAATGCTGTAAAACCTTCAAAGTTTGGAAGAATATAGGGTATGCTTAAAGTAGATTGTCCTATTTGCGAAGAGGATCATTCTCAACCTCTGTTTGCCATAGAAGGTCTTCAACTCGTGCGTTGCACTGTATGTGGATTGACCTACTACAATCCGGATGTAGATCCTGAGGAGCATTATGCCCTCTTAAACGAAGACTTTTTTATAGCTTCCTCGATTCAGAAAATCAAATCCACGGGAAAATATGACTTTGACGCCTATATGCAAAATCTGAGAGATCCTTCGGTAATTGGCTATCCAGACTATTTGGAGCCAGAGCATTTGAGGGCAAAGGAGTTATGGGGTAAGAAAGTTCTTGCTTGGTTTATAAAAGAATGGCAGAAGCAAGGATTCAAAGACCTTCCTTCTTCAATACTTGAAATGGGTTCGGCTACAGGGAGCATGTTGCTTCCATTCATTGCAGCAGAGTGGAATCCGGTAGTGGGACAGGAGGTTTCCCGGTGGATTGTGGAGCACAAAGATTCTCGCGTCGATGTCAGGCTGGGCGAGCTGCACATTTTAGACTTCAAAGATGCGCGATTTAATTGTGTGTTGGCCTGGGATTCTTTTGAGCATACTCAGTTTCCAAATGAGTGCCTGAAGACACTTTATGAAATAACTACTGATGAAATGCTGATGATTATACAAACCCCTGATGTAGATCAATCCACCACGGACTGGATCTATTGGTCTCGTGGACAACACGCATTTTTCTATAATAAGAAGACTCTATCTTTGCTTTTAGAGAAGCACGACTTTATCGTTTGTGGCGAAAAAATTTCTAGTCAACCGGACGAGATGATACTTATTGCACACAAGAGAATACAGCAGAGAGGGCAGTAAATGATAAACGCCGCTCAGCTTAAAAAACTCATACAACTAGGGTTATTCAAGAAGGTTCCTGTAAAATCTGCAAGAATTCTTTCGGTAGACGGAATCAAGCAGGAACTCCGAGGAATACCGGATGAGACTTTGAGGTCTCTAGCTACTTTAGCTGATGCTGAGATAGATCATGAAAAACTCTGAGCCGCCAAAATTGCAGGAATCCTCTGCTTCAGGCCATCTTAAAGGTTTGAAGTATAAGGGGAAAACTGTTGATGCAGTATGGCGAGAAGGAGATGGCGCCAAGCGACTTATTACGTTCTCTGATGGCACTGTAGAGAGAACGGATAAACGCGGTATAGCTACACTGGCGAGGGTGAAGGGGACTCTGGATCAGCTGGCTAAGTACCGGGGTGCTAGTCCAACTGAGCGCAAGAAAATGCTGGACAAATCTAGAGAGCTACAACGAAAATCGCAGAAAGATACAGTTGAAAAATTAGTCAATTCTTTGATGCGGGCTAGGACTGGAAAATCTAAAAAGCAGCTGCATAAACAGGTGACCGAAGTGCTGGAGTATCCTGCAGAGTCTCCCCTTACCGGGCATCCTTCGGTGGTAGAAGCTTTAAGAGGAAAAGGAAGGCACGCTGAGATGGTCAAGCACATTGATGGAATAGAAAGTGTGCGTTGGGTAACAATTCGTAGAGGAAATCGGCTAGTTCATTTTCCGGTTAAAGGCAAGAAGCAATGATCAAATCAAGAGGGTCAAAAGAGGTCATTGCGAGCCTTCAGAACCTTTCTGAGCAAGCGGCAAAGCAAGTAGAGCAGACGATGCGGGAGAAGCTTACTCGCTTGTTGCCGATTATCAATGAAGGTACTGCAGTTAAAACAGGATTTTTGGTATCTAGAAATCAAGTCAGAGTGAGGAAGCAGGGCCTTAAAGTGGTGGGGGAGGTCTTCAATGACGCTCCTTATGCTCTGCAAGTTCATGAGCGCCCCACGGATAAGGGTCCCGGAGGAAAGTTCATCGAGAGGGTTTTGTATGATCATGCCCGAGAGATAGGCGAATCTATTGGGAAGGATCAACTAAAGATGCTAGACAAGATTTCAAAGGAGAGGCGACGTTGAATTTGTTGATTGCGGCAGTTACCGAGGGGCTGGAGTTCGATGGAGGTACGATTTGCAAAGAGGCGCTAGGCGGCAGTGAATCGGCCTTTGTCTTCATGATGCGAGAACTAGCCAAGCGTGGGCATGAAGTTCATGCTTTTACCAAGTGCCCGAATCCTGGAAGTTATGATGGGGTGGGATACCATAGGATTCAGGAGCTCAATGATCTATCACCCATGTTCGAATGGGATATTTTATTTGTGTACCGCCATGTTGCCTGGTTGACTCGACCTAATCACGCCAAGTTGAGAGTCCTGGTAAACCATGATATTTTGGTTCCGGAAAGCAAGACGGCTTTCATGGGGTCTCTATGGCAAACAGATTTGCTTTTCAATTTGTCTGAGTATCATAAAAGGCAGTATTGTACACTTATTCCACGTCTTGAAGAGCACATATGGACCACTAGCAATGGAGTTGATCTGCCAACTATAGACCGGGCAATTCAGGGAGTAAGAAAAGACAAGAAGAAATTTGTTTACGGCTCACGCCCTGAGAGGGGGCTAGACGTACTCTTAAGAGATGTCTGGCCGAAGCTATATGAAGCAGATCCAGAGCGCCGACTTCATATTGCTGGATATGATGGCTCAAAAGGATTGGAGCTTCCTCAAGATATCTTAGCACTATATGCTTATATCGACGAGTTGATTGAGAAAACTCCAGGAATAGTAAAAGAAGGCTGCTTAGGGAAAGAAGACTGGTACAAGCTTCTAGCATCTTCTGGGGCATATTTATATTCCAGTCAATTCCCAGAAATTTTCTTCATCAACGGCACAGAATCGCAAGCGTGTGGAACCCCAGTTGTCTGTACTGACGACTTCGCTTGCAAAGAAACAATCGCTAGTGATTTCTGCCGAGTCTTAGGAAAGAATACTTCTCCAGAATATCAGGAAGAATTTATCAAAAGAGTGGAGGAGCTTCTGAGCAATGATATTCTGTATCGTAGAGTGCAACAAGAAGGTCGGGAGCATGTAGAGCAGAATTACCCTTGGGAAAAGGTGGCCGCCTCCTGGGAAAAGAAGATTCTTTCTTATTTTGAAGAACGCTTCCAAAAGAACAAACACTGGGTCTTTCGGCAGCTGGTCTACAACTCTGATATTCTAGCGGCTAAAGAACTAGCTATTCAAGAAAATATGCCTGAAGAGCTGGTTGAAGCTCAGGCTATCTTGGATCGAACACTAACCTACAAAGATGACTATGCGGCTGATGATCCAAACGTGCTAACCACAGTGTCTGCTGATTTTACAAAGCTAGGGAGAGTTCCTGTAGTTGCTCCCTATCTTAAGACTGCCAATACTCTGTTGGAGATCGGATGCCACTATGCAGAGCATTCGATTGGTCTGTCTAATCTGTATCCCGACCTCAAGATTTTGGCAACTGATTTTTCTCCTGCGTGTATAGAGCAGGCTAAGATATTTCGGCAAACGATAGCGCAGTACCCAGAGAATATCTCTCTTCGAGAAGCTGATTGGGAACATGCTATTCTTCCAGGAGAACCTAGATTTGATGTAGTCTTTGCTGGAGAGATCTTGGAACATGTTCCAGATCCTCATGCCTTTATTGAAAAAATAGAATCTTATGTGAAGCCTGGAGGGATTATCATCTACACGCTCCCTTCTGGTCCTTGGGAGTCTGATAGCCTGCAACAGAGAGACAGATTCTCTCGAGAAGAGAATCGATTTCATATCTCAGATTTCAGGTTTCGTGATATCGGTGAGATGTTCAGTAGAAAAAGGGACTTTACTTTTTCCTGCTGCCCCAACGGTATCACGGGAAGGGGTGAGTTGGTGGGAAACTGGGTCATGGCCTACCGAGCCGATGCCTCTCCGACCGGTAGGGTGGACCTTCGCCGCAAATTTCTCACCACTCGCCCTTATCCTGGAGTATCTGCCTGCTTGATTGTAGGCAACGAAGAAGACAACATTCGAAGATGTTTAAAGAGTATCAAGGATATCGCGGATGAGATTATTATAGTGGGAACCCCAGCCTGCGAGGATCGGACTCTGGAGATTGCGGCTGAATTTACAGATAGACTCTTCATTACTACCTCTGATCCTCCTGATCGTGATCCTAATATCATTCAGCAGACAGCTCCAGGTGACTTTGGATGGTGGAGAAATGAATCTATCAGCCCTGCTAAGTACCCATGGATTCTCTGGCTTGACGCTGATGAGATTCTGACTGGTGGACAAGGACTTAAAAAGTATTTAGGCGGAACAATATTCAATGGCTTTGTCGTTCGGCAGCACCATCTAACTATAGACATTCCTCCGGGAAAGCTTGTTCCAGATGTGCCGGTGAGGGTGTTCAGAAACTTTAAGGGGTACACCGCCTCTGGGATTATTCATGAGCATTTCCAGGAATCTTTAAACGTTCCCATCGATCCAGCCTTTCAGTTGGAAGATGTAAATCTTGCTCATTTCGGGTACATCACTGAGGCTATGCGGAGAGAGAAGTGCTATCAGAGAAATCTCAAGCTTCTGATGAAAGACCGTATAGTATATCCTGAGCGAACTCTAGGACTGATTCTGCTCCAGAGAGACTATTTAAACTTTGTCTCTTTGCATTTGGAGCAGACTCAAGGCAAGTTTGATGAGCGAATAATTCAATGGCTTCAATCTGTTTGTGCAATTCATCGAGCGAAATTTCAAGACAAGGAAAACATTTACTATAAGCTATCGTATGCTCTCTACCAGCAAGCTCTTCGTTGGCTAGGAGAAGCTGGAGTGCCTGTAGAGGAGTGCTCCACTCCCCCCTTTGAGATAGGTCTCTGGCTGGGAGGAGGTATTGGAGGATTGAGCGCCGGAGAGGGAGAAGCGGTTCACCCTTCTCGCCGATGGTTTGCTGATGCACAAGAATATCGTGAGCATATCACGGAATTTCAAGAGAAATTGGCGGGCCTTCTGCGCCTGGAAGGCATCGACTAAAGGCTGTTGGGCCTGAGGAGGGAATGTGATTGAAGAATCTCTATCTAGGAAAACATTTGACCTTAGATGCTTATTGCCCAAACAGAAGGGCTGATTTGCAGGACCCAGCACTGTTGTATAATCTTCTGGAGAGACTTCCAGAGCTGGTGGGAATGACTTCGATCACTCCTCCCTATCTGAGAAAGTGGCTTTCGGCTCCTAACCCAGATTGGGGCTGGAGTTGCTTTATTCTGATTGCGGAGTCGCATATCTCTATTCACACTTTTCCAGAGCAAGGAAAATTTTGTTTTGATCTGTTCTCCTGCAAAGAGTTCGATTCTCAGAAAATCTTAGATCATTTGAAAGAAATATTTAAGTGGGAAGACTGTAAGATTCATGTGTTGGAGCGATGATGGCTGAGTTCTCTTCTCTGGAGCTTATCAACGAGATCGCAGATTTTCTGCAGGTCAGCACCAGCATTGGTACTGTTGCCACAGATATTTTTATTGGCTTTATGCCTTCATCTCCGGTTGTCTGCACGGCGGTGTATGCTCAGCCAGGAATTTCACTTATGGGAGATCCTCTAGTGCGCCCTGGTGTGCAGGTGCTGGCTCGTGGGATCACATATTCTTCTATTCATCAGATGGCGGAAGTTATCTTTGGAGTTCTTCAGGATGCCTGGAATATCTCAGCTTCAGGTAGTGCCCGTGGGAGACTCTCCGCTTCTCATGAAGTGGGCCCTAACTATCGAGACGGGAATAATAACATTGTATTTACTCTAAATTTCAGCTTTATAGGAACGCGGATCGTAGGATAAAAAGCTTGCAATCTAAGAGAGGTCAAACCCTTATAGACTATATAGTTTGAGGAGATAAGCAGTATGTGCCCAACCTATACGAACGTTCTTCAGAACGAAGGAAAAGAAGTAACTCTTGGAATTGAGCGACTGCTCATTGCTGCCAAGAGTCAGGCGTGGACTCCGGCCAGGATCTTTGTGGATTCAGTTCTTCCCACTGGATTTTCAGATTTAGGCGCTGTAGTCGAGGATAGTCCCACACTTACGGTTTCTCGAACACAGTTCCAGTTGAGAACAGGAATTCCGCAAATCCTAAGATTCCAGGCAGTTATGGGGGTGGATGGGAGATTTTCTATTCAGCTTCATTCTGCGTCTCCCCGCCGAGTGCAATTTGCCATGGGCAATTTCGACGCGGTTAATATGGTAGCTACAACTCCCTGGCCGGTGGTCTCGACACCCGCGCCGACGAGAGTGCAGCTTACACTGTCAGCCTCGTTGTCTTTGAATGTAGGCGACTATGTAGTAACCAGCGCAGGTAGCATCATCACTAGCCAGAATGAAGCATCTATCACTAGCATCAGTGCTGCTACTCTGTACTTTGCCTCTCCGGGTCTACCCAACACTCCGGCAGTAGGAGACAACCTCACCAAAGTAACTGGGGTACGCCTCCCTGCGGGGACTTCTCAGCTGAAACACTATCATCTGATAGGAGTGGCAGACTTTATTGATGGAGTTCAAATAGTTCACGAATTCCAAGATGCAATGCCTGGAGGTGAGTGGGCAGAATCGATTCGTCCAACCGAAAACCCCAGAGTACAATTGAACTATGATGCTCTGGGATATACCACTACGACTTACGGAAGCACAAGCGAACTGATTGTTATGGAACGTTTCTGGTTCCCGCCAGTTACTTCCTAATCTAACATCACAGGTAGAGGGTTTCGGCGAATAGCCCTCTACTGTCTTTTTCAAGGGAGGTTATATGCCATGTCAGAGTTACTAGAAATGTTGACAAAAGAGGAAAAAGAAACCAAAGTTCTGTTCCCCGAAACTCACAATGAGGACGTACAGCTTCTGGGGCAGAAGATAGAGCTTCGTCCCCTGCCTATCTCTCCAGCTAAGAAGATAGCAGTGAAAATGGTTCCGCTGTCTATTGATATGGACAAGATGCGGACAGACCCTGATAGTGGAAGTTCAGACTTGGATATCAAGACCATCGACACTTTGCTAGATTGTGTCATGATCCTGGTGAACTACTACAAGCTTCCTTTTAGTCGAGAACGTTTGGAAGAGGACGCAACTACTGAAGAGATTCTAACTTTGCTGGCAGCCCAAGTTGCTTTGAACAAGGAGAACAATTTTTTGCTACAGAGCTTGCGGGTGGTGCTGAGGATGGTGGAGTGGTCCAGCGTGCTGTACCTAAAATCTCCCAATCAGCGCTCTATGCCTCCTATTGTGAACGCTGGGGAATCGACTTCACTAGACTTGTCGATACCTACACCTCCGGACAGCTCACCCTCCTCAATCATGGATTGAAGGAGTTGGAAGAGATAGAAAGCAGAAAGCCTTCTAGAAATAAGCCTTCTGGAGAGCGGACTAAACTTCCAAAGTCTATTAAAAGCATGACCAGTGAAGAATACCTGGCACATCTAGCTAATGAGGGATTCTAACAGTGTCAGTTCTTGGTGCTGTAAGCTATGAACTTAATGCTGATGCCAGACCTCTGGCAGCTGCCTCAAAGGAGGCTATTAAAGCCTTTGAGGGCATTGATGAAGCTGCGCGCAAGGCTAATACCTCTATTCTGGGAATTGAGAAGAGCCACTCGCTTCTTGGAAAGACTATCAGAGGTACAGTAATTGGCGGAGCTGCCACTGGGATAGGTCTTTTTGCCAAGCATCTTCTAGAGGGGACAAAGGCTGGGGAGAGCCTGAATGGCGTATTAGGAAAGCTTGGAGGGCACCTTCGATCTTTCCGAGATACCATGGCGGAAGGACTTCGCCCTCTCAGAGCCTGGCTTACCAACACTGAGGCTGGTACTAAAGCTGTCACGACTTTTGAGAAGGGAATCTCTAAGACCAAAGAAGGATTTCAGAAGCTTGATGAGGCAACTAGCAAAGGTGCCAAATCCGTAAAATCCTGGGCGGAAGAAAAAAAGAAGGCCACAGGAACTGAAGTCTCATTTTCTAAAGCCATGGAGGAAGGAAGAGGAGCAGTAACAAAAGCTGGAATAGGAATCTCTGAGCTTGGAAAGAGATTTCAAGTCTGGAATCAAACAGCAGCACAAGGAACTGGAGTCTCTGCTAAGTTTGCGCAGGGGCTTTCTGGATTAGGTCGAGGAGCAACTACTTTTGGTAAAGGTGTAAAGGAGGTAGGATCGTTTGTAGACGAACTGGGCGAAGGAATTACCAAGGTAGAGTTGGGAGCCTTGGGTCTTACCGGGAAGCTGGGCAAGACTGCGGTAACGGCGACTCACTTTTCTGAAATTCTTGGTTTGGGAGGTATGGCTCTCTCCGTATTTGGTGGTAATCTAGGACTTGTTGGAGGAGTTCTAGCGACCGCTGCATCGGGAGTGACCGGGCTTACAGCTCTTCTAGGAGGATTGATAGAAGCAGCTGGCTTTGCTGCAGAAGCTCTTGGAGAGCGCCTTCTTGCCTCTGTAGAAGTTTGGATTGAGAGATTTGCTGAGGCCGAAGTCACCATACTGGGATTCAATAGAGCAATTCAAGCCTATAACACTACCGTAAAAGACACTCCCATCACCACCTCGGATCTTGAGAAGTCGATGTCTGCCCTGGGCAAGGCTACTGGAACTGCCACAGTGGACATTCGACAGGCTACCCTACGCGCCCTGGAACTCTCTAAAGTTACTGGACTGACTTCTGATCAGGTTAATCAGCTAGTAGAGCGCTCTATTGATCTTTCTAGCGCTCTGCACCGAGACTTATGGGATGCTGTTTGGGCAGTACTAGATGCTATGAGAGGATTTCCTCTCATGGCTACCGGATTTGGTCTTGCGTTAGATGAAGAAACGCTAAAAACTAGCGAGTTTTCCAAGGCTCTTGGAGGCACCTACGATAGTCTGAACGAGCTACAGAAGTCTCAGGTAATCTTCCAGGAGATGATGCACCAGTCATCCTTTGCTGCTGGGATTGCTGCTGAGCAACTAGAAACTACGCTGGTGGGTGCTGCTAGAAAGTCTGAGCAAGCTTTTAATAGTTTTCACTTGGAATTAGGAAAAGGCGCTGCTACTGTCTGGCAGCCATATTCCTCTACTATGGCTGTGGTAATAGGGACTCTTAATCTCATCCCTCAGCCTCTAGTGCATGCTGTTGGAGCTTTTACAGCCTTTAGTGGTGTAGCATTGAAAGTTATCGGGAGGTTTCTAGAATTAACGGGGGTCCTGGTAACTTTCAATGTAGCTATCTTTGCTCTAACTAAAGGCATTCCTTTACTAGGAACCGGACTGGCCTGGCTTTTGACCAAAGTAACCGGAACAACGGTAGCTTTTATTGGTTGGGGCCAGATCTTAGGGAAGCTAGCTAGTGCTACTTTGCTGGGCTTTGGCAGTATAGTTGCGGGAGTAGCTAAGCAGATTAAGGACCTTGGCTCTCTGCTGCTTACCTTTTCTCGTGCCCATCCAGCGATTCTTGCTATTACAGCGATAGCTGGAGCGTTTCTTCTGTTAAAGAAAGCCATTGACAGCCAGAAAAAGTCTCTTGAAGAAAACCTGAAGATCTATGATAAGGGAATTGAAAAAGAAAAGGAACGGATCAAGTCCTTAGAGAATATAGAAGAAGCACTGAAAAGCACAACACTCTCTGAAAAAGAATTCAGAGACATTGTGCTTAAGGCTAAAGATGACTATCCAGCACTGCTGAAATTCTTGAACAAAGAGAACATTAGTCGAGAAGAAATCCTGGTTACTTTAAATAAAATAATCCAGGTTAGAAAAGAAGAGGAGAAGTATCTTAAGAGTAAAGCTACTACAGAAGTAGGAAAGGAACTTGGGTTCTATCGAGGTGAGCTGGATAAAACTCGAAAGAGTACAGCGGGCCTTACCACCATGTATGTGGTTTATCAGAAAGAAATGGACAAGTTGCTGTCCTCCCATAAGGGATTTGGATTAGAGGCTGACATACTTCGCCGTCGATTGGAAAGAATATCCGAGGGGATCGCCAAAAATACTGAGCAGGAGGCTAAGCTCGCTGAGCAAGAGGCTAAGCTTACCAGAGAATGGGAGAGACGACACGGGGTAGTTAAGGGAGTTGAGCAGGCCCTCATTAAGACGGCGACTATTCAACAGCATCTCATTACTGCTGGGGTGGCGGGGGCAGAAGATTTTAAAGAAAGTTTGCAGGCTATCGGAGATGATATTTCCCAGTTTGAGGAGTATCGATCGGCAGCTTATCGAGGAAGAACAGAGCTTATTCAAAAGTCTTTGGAATTTGAGCGGGAGCAGTTCGACGCCACGCAGGAAGCCCTGCGCAAAGACATGGACGAGACTTTCGAGTATGAGCAGTATGTGAGAAAGGGGCGAGAGCGAGAGCTTTCTGCGTTCAACGCCTCTATTGTAGCTGGAGCTACGACGGCTTCCAAGGGAGCAGTTGATTCGTTCATGCTTGAGTCGCAGGAGTATTTTAGCTTTTTGGACAGGCTTCAAAGAGAGAACCTGGACGCCCAACATGCAGCGAGCACGGCTTTCTCAGATACAGCTAAGAAGACTAGAGCATTTGTTGTAGAAAGCCTTTCTTCTTTCTCAGACCAGATGGCAGCGGCCATGCAAGGGGCTGCAGAGTCTCAAGGAGGCCTCGCTGAGGATGCTGAGCGGCTGGTTGCTGGCCTCTCCAGGTCCTATGGGGGGTTCTCTTCTCTGGTTCAGGAAGCCTACGCTAAGATTGCTGGTCCTCAAAAGAACTATCTGTCCACTCTAGTGGAGGCAGGTTCAGCGACTAAGGACCTGTCGGGAATTACACTGTCGAGTGTTGTACAAATCGAGGAATCCTATGATCGTGCTGTCAGGGCCATCCAAAAGGCTGACGCGGAGATAAACGAGTTTGGGAAGACTGAACTTGATCTAGCGGCGCAGCAGAAAAAACTGAAAGAACTTAACCTTCAGCGTCTTAAAGAAATAGGGGAGGCCTGGGGACGTTATTATGCAAGCTTAAAAGAACGTCAAGGGCAGATGCTCTCTTCTTATAGAGAGGCTCTGCAGGAACTTAGGGGCCTGGAGGAAGATCGCCTGCGGCGCGGCCAGGCTATGGAACAGATTCTTCGAGATCTCCGGGAGAAAGCCGGAGAGATCAACATAACGGCTCAAGAGAAGTTCTATGCTCGTCTCAAGGATCAAGATACCAGGCTTCTGGAGGCCCAAAAACTTGGGGCTCGGGAACGGATTAAAATCACTGAAGATGTCATTCAGTCTCTCGCAGGAATGGTGGGGGAGGTTCAGGAAGCTTCAGGCAAGATTGCTTTGACGGAGAAACAGGTTGCCCAGATTGTCTTGGATAAAGTCAAGAAGGCCTGGGAATCTACCAAGATTGCTGAAAAGGAAGCTGCTGCAGAGACCACAAAAAACCTGGATGACCGCAAAAAAGATTTGCAGGAGGTTCAGGACCAGCTTGGAGTAGCGCAGGCCGGAATGGCTGCCTTCCGCGAGGCCCACAAACAGGCCGTGACTGGGATGCTGGAAGATGAAGGAAATCAACTGAATACCTTTGCTCAAAAAGCAGCGAATATCTTCAATAATATTGATCTGCAGCTTCAATCTCTTGCTCGTGAACGCAAGATCGACATCACATTGGATGAGGACTACTTTGCGAGCATGGAGAGAAGGCTAAAATTATTTAAAGAGATTCTGGACAGTATCGCTTCCGGACAGCCTGTTACGTTGCGAGGTCCGAATCTCCCTACTCCACCCCCCAGACCCCCAACAGTGGCTCCAGCTCCTCCAGCGCCTGCTCCTGCCCCTAGATCTGTAGCTCCTGGGTATGCAACACAGACAGGGGAATATGCGGGCACTCCGAGTCGTCTGTCCAGGTGGCTTTTTCCTCCCGAAGAGATTCTTGAAGAGAGAAGGACTCAAGGCAAGCAGCAAGGAGGGCAGGTAACAGGACGTATTCCTGGCTTTGGTGGAGGGGACAAGGTCCGCATTCAGGCACTTCCAGGACAGTTTGTCGTCCGCAAGGAAGCAGTCTCCCGTGTTGGCTCTGGGCTGCTAGCTGCTTTAAGCCAGGCACCTGATGGACGGTTGGGGGGATTTCAGCCTCAGCGGTCAG
>Ga0209642_10000711_pt1 | contig 21677 bp, 23 predicted proteins | sample RifCSP19_2_FD_184025 | JGI IMG/M metagenome (GOLD analysis project Ga0209642, IMG submission 184025) | Soil microbial communities from Rifle, Colorado - Rifle CSP2_sed 19_2 (SPAdes) (version 2) | ecosystem: Environmental > Terrestrial > Deep subsurface > Rock core/Sediment | place: Rifle... | reverse complement strand
GAGGTCAAGGGCAAGGGCGCCTACTCGCGGCTGAAGCACGAGTCGGGCGTCCATCGGGTGCAGCGCGTGCCCGTCACCGAGTCCTCCGGACGCATCCACACCTCGACGGCGACCGTCGCCGTGCTGCCGGAGGCGGAGGAGGTCGAGGTCGAGATCCGTCCGGAGGATCTGCAGGTCGACGTGTACCGCTCGTCGGGCCCCGGCGGTCAGTCGGTGAACACCACCGACTCGGCGGTTCGGATCACGCACAAGCCGACCGGGATCGTCGTCGCGTGCCAGGAGGAACGGTCTCAGATGCAGAACCGCGAGAAGGCGATGCGGTACCTGCGGGCACGGCTCCTCCACAGGGCGGAGTTGGAAGCTGCCGCGAAGGAGGCCGCCACCCGCCGGTCGCAGGTTGGCACCGGGGAGCGCGCCGAGAAGATCCGCACCTACAACTTCCCCGAGAACCGCGTGACGGACCATCGGGTGAAGCTCACGCTGCACCAGCTCCCCGGGGTGCTGGCCGGAGACATCGACGGGTTCGTGGACGCGCTGCTCGCGGCCGAGCGGGCCTCGCAGCTCGCCGGCGACGGGCAGGACTGACCGTGCGACCCTCGGTGGTCCTGCGTCGGGCGACCGACTACCTGGAGCGGCACGGTGTCGAGAGCCCGCGCGCGACCGCCGAGCGGCTCCTGATACACGTGCTCGGGACCGACCGCGCCGGTCTGTATGCCCGCGCCGATGGTCTCGATGCGCGAGAGGCCCGGATGTTCGGACGGGCGCTCTGTCAGCGGTGTGCGGGCATGCCGCTGCAGCACCTCACGGGAGAACAGGCGTTCCGCCGGATCGTGCTCGAGGTCCGGCCGGGCGTGTTCGTCCCGCGGCCGGAGACCGAGGTGCTGGTCGAGCACGCCCTCGGGTCGCTCGCGGGCTCCGAGGCGCCCGTGGTCGTCGACATCGGAACGGGCACGGGGGCCATCGCGCTCGCGCTGAAGGATGAGCGCCCAGACGCCCGGGTGTTCGCGATCGACCGGTCGCCCGAGGCCGTCGAGCTCGCGCGCGCGAACGCGGCTCGGCTCGGTCTTGGCGTCACGGTGCTCGAAGGCGACCTGCTCGAACCCCTTCCGGAGGACCTGCGGGGATGGGTGGACCTGGTGGTGAGCAACCCTCCCTACGTGAGGCCAGAGGAGTACGCGGATCTCCCGGCCGAGGTCAAGGCCGACCCGCTGCTGGCGCTCCTCGGCGGGGTGGAGGTCTACGAGCGGCTCGGGGCCGAGGCCCTGCGATGGCTACGCGACGGCGGCACCCTCGCGGTCGAGATCGGTGCCGAGGATGGCGAGGAGATCGTCGCGATGCTGTCGCCCGCGTTCATGGACGTTCGCGTCGAGCGCGACCTCGCGGGGCGCCACCGCGTGGTCGTTGCCCACAGGCCGTGAGCGAGCCGGTCGAGGAGGCAGCACGGGCGGCACTCGCGGGGGAGCTGATCGTGATCCCCACCGACACCGTGTACGGGATCGGCACCCGCCCCGACGATCCAAGGGCGACCGCCCGGCTGTTCGAGGCCAAGGGCCGCCCCCGAGAGCTCGAGCTGCCGGTCCTGGTCCCTGGGGTTGCTGCCGCGCGGGAGATCGCGGCGTTCGACGAGAGAGCCGAGGCCCTCGCGCTCCGCTACTGGGCCGGACCGCTCACGATCGTGCTCGCGCGCGCTGAGCGGAGCCGAGGATGGGATCTGGGGGGTGACCCCGAGACCGTCGGCATCCGGATGCCGCACCACCCTCTGGCACTCGCGGTGCTCGCTCGGACGGGACCGTTGGCCGTCACGAGCGCGAACCGGAGTGGCCGACCGACGCCCGAAACCTGCGACGAGGTCCGAAAGGTGTTCGGCGGGTCCGTGGCCATCTACCTCTGCGACGACGCGCAGGCCGGGCCGAGGACCGTACGGCGCCCGTCGACGGTGCTCGATCTGGCTCACGGGCGGATGCGGGTGCTTCGGGCCGGCGCGGTCGGTGACCGGGAGCTCCGGGAGGCGCTCGTGAGCTCCGGCCTCGACGAACCCCGGGTGTAGACTCGCGCATCGCATGGCCGCCATCCTCGTCGTCTGCACCGGCAACGTGTGTCGTTCCCCCATCGCGGAGGGTGCGATCCGCGCGTCGCTCCTGGCGCGGTTCGGGGGTTCGGCGCCGGACGTCGCGTCGGCGGGAACGGCCGGCTGGGAGGGCTCGGGCGCGGATCCGGGTTCCGTGGAGGCGGCCGCCGAGCGGGGGATCGACATCTCGCGCCACCGGGCCCGGGGGATCGAGCCCGGCGACGTGGCGGAGGCGTCGTTGGTCGTCGCGATGTCGGGTGAGCACCGGGAGCAGGTCGCGCGGCTGGTCCCTGAGGCTTCGGCGCGGACCTTCACGCTGAAGGAGCTGGTGCGTCTCCTGGAGACGCGGCCCGCTCGGAACGCCGGCGTCGAACCACTCTCGCTCCTACGGGCGCGCGTCGCGGAGGCGAGCGAACTCCGCCGAGACGGGTTCGAGGGCAACCCGCTGGATGAGGACGTCGGCGATCCCCTCGGGATGCCGTTCGAGGTGTTCCGTGCGATCGCGGGGGAGTTGGAGGAGTGGTGTGGTCGCCTCGCCGAGGGCCTGTTCGGCCGGGCGCCGGCTCGAGCCCGTGCCGGGGGCGACTGACGCCATGCGCCTCGCGCTCGGTTGTGATCACGCGGGCTTCCAGCTCAAGGAGGAGCTCAAGCGGTTCCTCGAGGAGGCGGGCCACGAGGTCCTCGACCTCGGCACGGACTCGGAGGAGGCTGTCGACTACCCCCGTTTCTGCGCCGAGGCCGCCCGTGCCGTCGTGGACGGGCGCGCGGACCGGGGGATCGTGCTAGGCGGGTCCGGCCAGGGCGAGCAGATCGTCGCCAACAAGGTGAGCGGCGTTCGGGCGGCGCTGTGCAACGACCTGCACCTCGCGGAGCTCGCGCGCCGTCACAACGACGCGAACGTCCTGGCGATGGGCGGTCGGATCGTCGCGCCGGCATTCGCGAAGGAGATCGTGAAGCTGTGGTTGGAAACGCCCTTCGACGGTGGGAGGCACGCGCGGAGGGTGGAGCAGATCGCGGAGATTGAACGGGGAGCGATATGAGGGACTTCGTGGCGGACTGGGACGCGTTGAAGGCGGCCGACCCGGAGGTGGCGTCGGCCATCGCGAACGAGCTCGAGCGCGAGCGGACGACGCTGCGGCTGATCGCGTCCGAGAACTACACGAGCCCGGCCGTGCTCGCGGCCCAGGCATCGACGATGAACAACAAGTACGCGGAGGGGTATCCGGGTCGGCGCTACTACGGCGGGTGTGAGTTCGTCGACGTGACGGAGCAGCTCGCGATCGATCGTGCGAAGGAGCTGTTCGGGGCCCAGCATGCGAACGTGCAGCCGCACGCCGGCGCGCAGGCGAACATAGCCGTGTTCGGAGCGTTCCTCCAGCCACGGTCGGACGACAAGGTGCTCGGCCTCGTGCTGGCCCACGGGGGTCATCTCACGCACGGCTCGCCCGTGAACGTCTCCGGGATGTGGTTCGACTTCGTCGGCTACGAGGTCGACCAGGAGACGGAGCAGCTCGACATGGACCGGATCCGCGATCTGGCCCTCGAGCACCGGCCGAAGATCGTCCTGGCCGGATACACGGCGTACCCGCGCGTGATCGACTTCGCCGCGTTCCGGCAGATCGCCGACGAGGTCGGTGCGATCCTGTGGGTCGACGCGTCCCACTTCATCGGCCTGTGTGCGGGGGGCGCCTATCCCAGTCCCGTCCCGTATTCCGACGTCGTGACCTTCACGACGCACAAGACACTGCGCGGCCCGAGGGGCGCGATCGTCCTCTGCAGGCAGGAGCATGCCAAGGCGATCGACAGGGCCGTGTTCCCGATGATGCAAGGCGGACCGCTCGAACACGTGATCGCCGCCAAGGCGGTCTGCCTCAGGGAGGCGATGAGCCCTGGGTTCAGGGAGTACGCGGCACGAACCGTGCGGACGGCGCGAGCGCTCGCGGATGGTCTGGCCGACGAGGGCGTGCGGATCGTCTCCGGTGGCACCGACTCGCACCTGGCACTGTGCGACCTGCGGCCGATCGGGATCGCGGGCAAAGACGCGGAGGCCGTGTGCGACGAGATCGGGATCGCGGTCAACAAGAACGGTATCCCGTTCGATCCGAGGCCCCCGCTCGACCCATCCGGGATCCGGGTCGGCACGCCGGGCCCGGCCACGCTGGGGATGGACGAGCCCGAGATGAAGGAGGCGGCCAGTATCATGGTCGACGCGCTGCGCCACCCGGGCGACGCCCGCGTGAAGGACGCGTGCCGTGCGCGCGTCTCCGAGCTCGTCGCCCGGTTCCCCGCGTACCCGGCCTGAGCGGCCGAGCGATCCCAGGCGGTAGCATCGCCGGGAGCGTGGTTCCCTACCTCGTGGTCTTCGCGGCGAGCGCGGGCGTGACCCTCGTGGCCACGCCCCTCGTCCGCAGGCTCTCCTTGCGCCTGGGATGGATCGACCACCCCTCCGACCGGAAGGTTCATCCGAGGCCGACCCCGACGGTCGGTGGGCTCGCGATCTACCTGGGCGTCCTCGCGGGGCTGGTCGCGGCGCGCTTCGTGCCGTTCCTCTCGACGCTGTACGAGACGAGCTCGGACCTGGATGCCGTCGTCGTCGGGGGAACGGCCCTCGTCGTGCTCGGCGTGCGGGACGACACGCGAGGCGCGTCCGCGATCGGCAAGCTCGCAGGCCAGGTGCTGGTCGCCGGGGTCCTCGTCCTGCTCGGCGTTCAGCTGCTGTACTTCTACTTCCCCGGCCAGGGCGTGCTCTCGCTCTCCGCCGATCTCGCCGTACCCCTCACGGTCCTGTGGGTCGTCGCGATGGTGAACGCGGTGAACCTGATCGACGGCCTCGACGGCCTCGCCGCCGGGATGGTGACGGTCGCGGCCGCTGCGTTCTTCGCCTACATGGTTCGATCGCCTGGGGGGGATGTTGGCCCCTCGACCGCGGCCCTGCTGTCCGCCATCGCGGCCGGTGCAGCGGTCGGCTTCCTCCCCTGGAACTTCCATCCCGCGAGGATCTTCATGGGCGACTCCGGGGCCATGCTCCTCGGACTCGTGCTGGCCGTGGCCACCATCTCGGGGGTCGGTCGCAACCTCGAGGGGCCGAGCGGCGGCGATCTGGCCGTGGTCGCGATCCCGATCGCCGTGCCCCTGCTCGTCCTCGCCGTGCCGTTCCTCGACGTGCTCCTGGCGATCGCCCGCCGGATGCGACGGGGCTTGGGGATCGCGCACGCCGACAAGGAGCACATCCACCATCGGCTGATGGACATCGGGCACTCCCATCGGCAGGCCGTCCTGCTCATGTATCTGTGGAGCGCTCTGATCGCCGGATGCGCCCTGGCGGTCGCGTTCATCGACGGCAGGCTGGTGATCGCCGCGATCGTCACCGGAGCCGTGCTGGTTGCAACCGTCCTGCCTCGCCTGGTCCGCGATCGGACGCCGCGCGGGAGCGACCGGCTTGACTCGCTTGGGAGCCGTGGGGAAGCCTTGGCTGGAGGCGCGCCGCTGCCCGATCGCCCCGAACACCGAGAGGTGGAGGCCGCACGCGATGTGTCCTGAGAGCGCAACCGGATCGGCGACCGACCACCCACCACCATCCGCGTCGCTTGTCCACCCCGTACAAGACGTTGGGCGGAACTCTTCGGCCCGGGGGTTCGCGGGAGGGCCAGAGCGTCGGGTGATAATCCCGGCGCCGCTGGGGGATAATCGCCCCTGGAACGCGTCCAGCGGAGAGATCCAGGGGCGAAGGGGGTCGAGTGCCTGAGGTCGACGTTCGACTCGAACGGGTGACGAAGGATTTCGGCGAGACGGTCGCGGTCGACGACCTTTCGCTCGATATCGCGGAGGGCGAGTTCTTCAGCCTGCTCGGGCCCTCCGGGTGCGGCAAGACGACGACGCTGCGGATGATCGGCGGCTTCGAGGAACCGACCCGTGGCACGATCTACCTCGGCGGTCGCGACGTGACGGATCTGCCCGCCTACAAGCGCGACGTGAACACGGTGTTCCAGTCCTACGCCCTGTTCCCGCACCTCAACGTGTTCGAGAACGTCGCGTTCGGCCTCCGCCGGAGGAAGGTGTCCGGCGACGAGGTCAAGACACGGGTGAAGGATGCGCTGAGCCTCGTCGACCTCAAGGGGTTCGAGGCTCGCAAGCCGGCGCAGATGTCCGGTGGGCAGCAGCAGCGCGTCGCGCTTGCTCGCGCGCTCGTCAACCGACCGAAGGTGCTCCTGCTCGACGAGCCGCTCGGGGCCTTGGACCTGAAGCTCCGCAAGCAGATGCAGCTGGAGCTGAAGCGGATCAAGGACGAGGTCGGGATCACGTTCACCTACGTCACGCACGACCAGGAAGAGGCCATGACGATGTCCGACCGACTGGCCGTGATGCGTCTGGGCAGGATCGAGCAGATCGGGCCGCCGGAGGAGGTGTACGAGCGCCCCCAGACGGAGTTCGTGGCGAGCTTCCTCGGCGCTTCGAACCTGCTGAACGGCGAGCTCAAGGAGCGGAACGACGGTGTGGCGGCGATCCTGCTGGCCGGGGGCGACCTGGTGCATCTCCCCGTCGAGCAGGCGCCGTTCGAGGTGGGTGCGACCGTCAAGGTCGGCGTGCGTCCCGAGAAGATCACGATCGATCGGGACGAGGGCGAGGAGCCCGGATCCGGGTGGAACAGCGTTTCGGGCATGCTCCGGATGTCGACGTACATCGGCGTCAGCCACCAGTACAAGGTCCAGGGCCCGCTCGGGCACGACCTCACGGTGTGGGTCCAGAACCTGGGGACGGGACCGGTCCCGCACCCCGGCGAACGCGTCCGGCTGTCGTGGCACTGGGAGCATACCTTCGCGGTGCTGCCCCAGGAGGGTCTCTCGATGGAGGAGGAGTGAGGAACCATGGATGACCGCCAGTACAGGATCGGCGACCGGAGGATGAACGAGATCATGCGCCGCCGGCTGACGCGGCGGAGCATGCTGAAGGGCGCCGGGATGGGTGTCGCTGGCTTCAGCCTCGCCTCGTTCCTCGCGGCGTGCGGCGGCGACGGCAACGGGACGGGGGGCGGGGGTGGCAACGGAGGCGCCACCGGCGCCACCGGCGCCACCGGCGCCGTTCCCAGCGGGTTCGACATCGCCGAGATCTACGCGGGGGAGCCGGGGAGCTCGGTGAACTTCGCGAACTGGCCCTTCTACCTCGACCAGTCCAAGGACGAGACCGGCCAGGTCTACAACCCGTCGCTCGCGCTGTTCAAGGAGCAGACAGGCATCGACGTCAACTACGAGGACGTCATCAACAGCAACGAGGAGTTCTTCGGGCGGCTCCGCCCGGTGCTCGAGGCGGGCGACAGCACCGGCTGGGACATCATCGTGATCACGAACGGCCGGATCTTCACCGCCCTCGCGTTGAACGAGTGGGTCTACCCGCTCGACCCGAGCCGCCGGCCGAACTTCGACGCGAACGCCGCATCGTGGGCGAAGGACCCCTTCTACGACCCCGGCAACACGTACGGGATGGCGTGGCAATCGGGGATCACCGGCATCGGCTACAACTCGGACCTGACCAACGGGCCGATCACGAAGCTCGACGATCTCGCGAACCCCGACAAGGTCGGTCAGGGGATGGTCTTCATGCTGACGTACGACATGCCGGACTTCGTGATGATCAACCTCGGGATCGACCCGAAGACCTCCGGCCCGGACGAGTGGAAGGAAGCCGCGGCGTGGCTCCAGATGCAGAGGGACTCGGGAACCGTCCGCACCTACGGCGGGAACGAGTACCTTCAGGAGCTGCAGAACGGCAACCTCTCAGCCTGTATGGCCTGGTCGGGCGACGTCCTGTACTCGAACATCTGGCTGCTGTACGACACGCTGGAGTTCGTGTTCCCCGAGGACGGGGCCCTGCTGTGGATCGACAACATGATGATCCCTGCCGGGGCGGAGAACCCCGTCGGCGCGATGCAGGTGATGGACTTCTACTACGACCCGGAGGTCGCCACGATGGTGACCGAGTGGGTCCTGTACATGTCTCCCGTCACGGCGACGAGGGAGCTCATCCTCCGAGACGCGGACACGGCCGAGGAGGAGGGTGCCAGGGGCCGCGCGAACAAGCTCCGCGCCACCGCCGACAGCCCGTACCTGTACCCAGACGAGGAGTTCCTGTCCAGGACCTCGTTCGGTCGGGCGCTCGAGACCGACGAGGAGGCCGCGGAGTGGGACGCAATCTTCCTGCCGATCTCGCAGGGCTAGGGGAGAGGTAGGCGGGCGGGTGGCCGAGGAGGAGAGCGTCGTCGGGGGAGCGGCGTCCGGTGGGCCCACATCGGGCCGCCGGACGTTGGGCCGGCGACGGAGGCTCGTGCCCTACGGCCTGCTCTCGCCCGGGGGCGGATACCTCGTCGTCTTCTTCCTGCTGCCGCTCGTGTTGATGATCTACACGTCGCTCCAGAGCGGGGGGCTGCTCTCGGGCGGGTTCAGCTTCACCTGGGACTGGAGGAACTACTCGAGCGTGCTCTCGCGCTACGAGGCGCACTTCATCCGTTCCATCGCGTACTCGCTGATCGTCACGTTCGTGGCGCTGCTGCTCGCCTACCCGATGACGTACTGGATCGCGTTCTACGGCGGGAAGTGGAAGTCGTCCCTCCTGCTCATGATCCTCATGCCGTTCTTCGTGTCGTTCGTGATCCGGACGCTCCAGTGGAAGTTCATCCTCGGCGACAACGGTCCGGTGCTCGGCACGCTGAAGGGGTTCGGGCTGCTGCCGGACGACTTCCGGGTCCTGGCGACGGCCGTCGCGGTGGTGGCGGGGATCACGTACAACTTCCTGCCGTTCACGGCCCTGCCTCTCTACGTCGCGCTGGAGCGGATCGACAAGGCGCTGGTGGAGGCCGCGAAGGATCTCTATGCGAGCCGGTGGCAGGCGTTCCGGAAGGTGGTGTGGCCGCTGTCGCTCCCGGGCGTGTTCGCGGCGTTCCTGCTGACCTTCGTCCCGGCGACCGGTGACTATGTGAACGCGGCCCTCCTCGGAGGGCCCGGCACGAGGATGATCGGCAACATCATCCAGGACAAGTTCCTCACCGAGAACAACTACCCGGAGGCGGCTGCCCTTTCGGTGATCCTGATGATCGCGATGGTCATCCTGGCCAGCGTGTACGCGCGGATCCTCGGGACGGAAGAGGCGACGAGGGCGGCGGCGGCGGTATGAGCGCGGTGGCGACGGAGGTCCGCGAAGAGGCGCCGGCGCTCCCGCCGATCAATCCGCCGGGCCAGCGTTGGACCCGGTTCATCCTGCCCGTGTACACGATCCTCATGATCCTGTACCTCGCGAGCCCGATCTTCGTGATGATCCTCTACGGGTTCAACGACATCCCCGGCGACCGGCAGACCGGGAAGTTCTGGGGGTTGACCCTCGACTGGTGGAAGAACGTCTTCAACATCCCGGGCCTCCCGGAGGCGTTCAAGAACTCCCTCCTCATCGCGCCGATCTCGGCCGCGGTCTCGACGGTCCTCGGGACGCTCTTCGGCCTCGCGCTCGGGCGGTACCGCTTCCGCGGCCTCCGAGGCGTGGACTTCGTGATCTTCCTCGCGATCGCCGTTCCCGAGATCGTGCTGGGGTCGTCGCTGCTATCGATGTTCGTGCTGTCGGAGTCGCACCTGGGGTTCACGACGATCCTCCTGTCGCACATCGGCTTCTCGATCGCCTTCGTCGCGGTGACCGTTCGCGCTCGGGTTCAGGGGCTGGACCGTTCCCTGGAGGAGGCCGCGCAGGACCTGTTCGCAACCCCGCTCGTCGCCTTCTACAAGGTCACGCTGCCCATGATCGCGCCCGCGATCCTCGCGGGCTTCCTGCTGGCCTTCGTCCTGTCGCTGGACGACTTCGTGATCACGAACTTCGTCGCCGGGCAGACGAACACGTTCCCCCTGTGGGTGTTCGGAGCCCAGCGCATCGGGATCCCGCCGCAGGTGAACGTGATGGGGACGATGCTGTTCGGGGCCGGCCTGATCGCCGCGTTGACCAACGTCCTGCTCAAGCGGCGGAAGACCTGAACGGGGGCCGGGAGGTCGTGGCCGGCGTCCGGGAGACTTCGTGAAACATTTCACAAATCGACCGGAAAGGGCCATCTACCTGCGGAAACGCGTTTGACGTGCCAACGAGGCCACCGCTATACTGCCCGGGCTCATGGCCGGTCGCGGGGATGGTTGGAGCGGGATGGGCGCGGCCTGGGCCCTGACCGGAACGCTCGTCGCCGGGATCCTCGTCTGGGGTGGGGTCGGGTACCTGGTCGACCGGCTGGTGGGGTTCCGATGGCTCTTCCTGCCGGTCGGGATGCTGGTCGGCGTGTCGACGTCCATCTACCTGGTCTACCTGAAGTTCGGGAGAGATGAGCACGAAGCCTGAGCGCGAGATGGTCCGCAGGGCCCTGCGACCCGGGTTGGCGGCGGTTCCCGTCGCGTACGTCGCCGGTCTCGCCCTCGGTGGGACGGCCGCAGCTGCCTCCGCGGCGATCGGTTCGGTCCTCGTACTCGCGAACTTCTCGGCTCACGGTCTGTCGCTCGCCTGGGCGTCGACCGTCTCGGTCACCGCCGTGCAGGTCGTCGCGCTCGGGGGCGTGGTCGTCCGGCTCGGCATCATCGTCGGTCTCATGTTCGTGCTGAACGCGGTCGCGTGGTTCTCGCCGCTCGCGTTCGGTCTGGCCGTCGTGCCTGGCACGCTCGCGCTCCTCGCGTACGAGGCGAAGCTCGCCCTGGGCGGCCTCGGGGGGATGCTCCAGATCCCTGCGGATCCCGCCGCCTCGCGCGCCGCGAAGCGGCTCGCCGCGAAGGAGGCGTAGGTGGGGGCGCTGGTCGGCCTGCTCTCGTTCACGAAGCCCCCCGAGGGGTTCGAGGCGCCTGGCACGGAGATCTTCGAGACGCACTGCGTGATCGGCAGCGGCGACTACTGCGTGAACCGCGCGTCGCTCCTGATGATCCTCGCCTCGGTGATCGTCGTTGCGCTCTTCCTCATCGCGTTCCGTCGGCCCAAGCTGGTGCCCACCGGCATCCAGAACGCGATGGAGTCGGTCGTCGAATTCGTTCGGAACGGGATCGCGCTCGAGGTCATGGGGCACGACGGCCTCCCGTGGGTGCCCTTCCTCACGACGATGTTCATGTTCATCTTCGTCAACAACATCTTCGAGATCCTCCCGCTCATCCACTTCCCTACGACCTCCCGGATGGCGATCCCGCCGGTGCTGGCGCTCCTCGCCTACTTCCTGTTCATCGGCGCGGGGATCAAGGCGCAGGGCTTCAGGTTCTTCAAGGAGTCCCTGTTCCCGCCCGGCGTGCCGACGGCCCTATACGTCCTCGTGACGCCGATCGAGTTCGTCTCGACCTTCCTCGTGCGGCCGGTCACGCTCACCGTCCGCCTCCTCGCCAACATGGTGGCGGGCCATCTGATCCTTACGATCTTCTTCCTGGGGTCGGCGTACCTGGCGCTCCAGCCGGCGACGATCCCGTTCGCGATCCCGGCGTTCCTGCTCGGGGTCTTCCTGATGACGTTCGAGATCCTCGTGTCCGTCCTGCAGGCGTACATCTTCACGATCCTGACGGCCGTCTACGTCGGCCTCGCGATCCACCCGGAGCACTAGGAGGAGGGAAGGGATGTTCCGTCAACTCATCGGTGTTCTCGCGCAGGTCGAGGGGGACGTCGGGACCATCGGCAAGGGCCTGGTCTACGGCCTCGGCGCGATCGGCCCCGGCATCGGCATCGGGTTCCTCGTCGGCAAGGCCGTGGAGGCGATGGCCCGACAGCCCGAGGCCGCCGGCATGGTCCGCACGACGATGTTCCTGGGTATCGCCTTCGTCGAGGCGCTTGCCCTGTTCGGCTTCGTCCTGAGCTTCATCATCTAAGGAGGACCCGATGATCCTGGCGTTGGTGCTCGCCGCGGAGGCGGCCGAAGCCGTCGAGGAGGCGCCGAACCCGCTCCTGCCGGAGCCGGTGGAGCTGATCGTCGGCGGGCTCACGTTCCTCGTCGTGTTCGCGATCTTGGCGAAGTTCGCCTTCCCGGCGCTCAACAAGATGCTCGCTGCACGGACGGAGAAGATCCAGGGCGACCTGGAGAAGGCCGAGCAGGCACGCCGGTCGGCCGAGACCGAGCTCGCGGAGTACCGCACGCAGCTCGCCGGCGCCCGCGAGGAGGGCAACCGCATAATCGAGGAGGCGCGCAAGACGGCGGACGGGCTCCGGCGCGACCTCCAGGCCCGGGCGGAGCAGGAGGCGCAGGCGACCGTCGTGCGCGCCCAGGAGGAGATCCGTGCGGAACGCGACCGGGTCTTCCGAGAGATCCGGACTCAGGTCGGCCAGATCGCTGTGGAGCTCGCGGGCCGGGTCGTCGGCGAGTCGCTCGACGAGGCCGCCCACCAGCGGTTGGTCGACGAGTACATCGACCAGGTCGCGGGGGACGGACGGAACTGAAGATGGTCCAGAAGGACGCCCTCATCCGCGGGTACGCCGACGCGCTGTTCGCCGTCGCCGAGGCCGAGGGCGAGTTGGAGCCCGTCGAGGCGCAGCTCTACGCGTTCGCCAAGCTGGTCGAGCGCGAGCCGCGGCTGCGCGAAGCGCTCGTCGATCCCATGCTTCCGGTGGAGAACAAGCGTGGCCTGATCCGCGACTCGCTCGGCGAGCGCGCGAACCCGGTGGCGGCGAACCTGCTCGGCTTCCTGGTAGAGCAGGGCCGTGCCCGGGACCTCGTGAAGATCGTCGACGGACTCGCAGGGGTGGCTGCGGAGCGCCGGCAGCATCGGTTGGCCGAGGTGCGGAGCGCGGTGCCGCTCGACGACGCGCAGCGCCGCCGCCTGACGGACGCGCTCTCGAGGGCCACCGGGATGAAGGTCGAGGTGAAGGTCGTCGTCGATCCGAGCGTGATCGGCGGCGTGGTCGCCAAGGTCGGCGACGAGATCTTCGACGGCTCGGTACGCAGCCGTTTGAGCAAGGCCAGGCGCTACCTGGCGGGAGCCCGAGATCGAGGGAGCGGATGACCGGGATGGCAGTCGACGAACTGAGCTTCGACCCCAAGGACATCGCGGAGGCGCTGCGCCGCAACGTCGAGAGCTGGGAACCGACGGTCGAGCGCGAGGAGGTAGGCCGCGTCGTGGAGGCCGGCGACGGGATCGCCCGCGTGAAGGGCCTGCCGCGGGCGATGGCGAACGAGCTGCTCGAGTTCCCTGGCGCCGTGCTCGGCTTGGCCTTCAACCTCGACGAGGACGAGATCGGCTGCATCATCCTGGGTGAGTCCTCGCACATCGAGGAGGGCGCCCTCGTCAAGCAGACGGGCAAGATCCTCTCGGTCCCCGTCGGCGACGGGTTCCTCGGTAGGGTGATCGACCCGCTCGGCGAGCCCGTCGACGGCAAGGGGGCGATCGCCGCCGAGGGCCGCCGGAACCTCGAGGTGCAGGCGGCCAACGTCATCGACCGCCAGCCCGTGAAGGAGCCGCTCCAGACCGGCATCGCGGCGATCGACGCTATGACGCCGATCGGCCGCGGACAGCGCGAGCTCATCATCGGCGACCGACAGACGGGCAAGACCGCGATCGCGATCGACGCGATCATCGCCCAGCGCGACAACTGGGCGAGCGGCGACCCCAAGAAGCAGGTCCGGTGCATATACGTCGCGGTCGGCCAGAAGGCCTCGACCGTGGCGGAGGTCGTCGACACGTTGCGCGAGAACGGTGCGCTCGACTACACGGTCGTGGTCAACGCTGCGGCGTCGGATCCCGCGCCGTTCCAGTACATCGCGCCGTACTCCGGAGCGGCGCTCGGCGCGTACTGGATGTACGAGGGCAAGCACGCGCTCGCCGTGTACGACGACCTGTCCAAGCAGGCGACCGCGTACCGGACGCTGTCGCTCCTGCTCCGCCGCTCCCCGGGCCGCGAGGCGTACCCGGGGGACGTGTTCTACCTGCACTCGAGGCTCCTCGAGCGGGCGGCGAAGCTCTCCGACGAGCTCGGGGGCGGATCGCTGACCGCCCTCCCGATCATCGAGACGAAGGGCAACGACGTCTCGGCCTACATCCCGACGAACGTCATCTCGATCACAGACGGCCAGATCTACTTGGAGCCGGACCTGTTCTTCGCCGGAGTCCGCCCCGCGATCAACGTCGGCATCTCGGTATCGCGGGTCGGCGGCAACGCACAGATCAAGGCCATGAAGAAGATCGCCGGACGCCTGCGGATCGACCTCGCGCAGTACCGGGCGCTCGAGGCCTTCGCGCAGTTCGGCTCCGAGCTGGACAAGGCCTCCCAGCAGCAGCTCGCCCGCGGCGCCCGCGTCGTCGAGATCCTGAAGCAGCCGCAGTACCGACCGATCTCGGTGGAGCGGCAGGTCGTGGCGATCTGGGTGGGGACGAGCGGCCACCTCGACGCGATCCCGGTGGTCGAGGCGAAACGATTCGTCGAGGAGTTCACGGACCACCTCGCGCTGCGCACGGAGGCCCTGGAGGCGATCGCCGGGTCCGGCGAGCTCTCCGACGAGACGGAGGCGACCCTGCGGGAGGCGCTGCAGGGGTTCGCCCAGGGCTTCGTCGCCGCGCCCGAGGGCTCCGGCAGCCAGCACGCGGCGGGGGTGGGCTCGAGCCCGGGCGAGCTGAAGCCCGACGTGGGGTGGGACCGCCTTTCCTCGGTCGACGAGGAAGGGCCCGACGAGATCCCGGGCGAGTAGCGGCGCATGGGAGCGAAGCTCCGGGTCGTTCGTCGGCGGATCCGATCGGTCCAGTCGACCATGAAGATCACCCGCGCGATGGAGCTCATCGCCGCCTCGCGCATCGTGAAGGCTCAGCAGCGGGTGGCCGAAGCGCGGCCCTACGCGGATCTGCTCACGCGGGCCATGGAGGATGTCGCCCGGCAGACGGGATCGCTCGCGCACACGCTGCTGGAGGAGCGTCCGACGCCCGAACGGGCGGGGGTGCTGATCTTGAGCTCGGATCGCGGCCTCGCCGGTTCCTACAACGCGAACCTGCTCAAGAGGACCGAGGGCGTGTTCGAGCGTCTGCGCGCGCGGGACGTGGAACCCGTGATCTACGCCACGGGGAAGAAGGCGATCTCGTACCTGCGGTTCCGTGGCGTGATGGTCGAGGAGTCGTGGTCCGGTTTCTCCGAGGTCCCCAGGTACGCGATCGCGGAGGAGATCGGGCAACGGCTGATCGAGGACTTCGGGACGCACCGGATCGACGAGCTCCACGCCGTGTACACGGACTTCCGGTCCGCGTTCACGTTCCGCGCGACGGACCAGCGGTTCCTGCCGATCGCACCCGAAGAGCTCGTCTCGAAGGAGGAGCGCGGGCGCCCTCACCCCGAGTACATCTTCGAGCCGGGGCCGGCGCAGATCCTCGGGGATCTGCTCCCGCAGTACCTCATCACGAAGGTCTACTTCGCGTTCCTCGAGTCGGCGGCCTCGGAGAACGCCGCGCGTCAGCGCGCCATGGCGGCCGCCACGGACAACGCGGACGAGCTCATCAAGGTGTTGACCCGGCAGGCCAACCGCGCCCGCCAGGACGAGATCACGACGGAGATCATGGAGATCGTGGGCGGGGCCGAGGCCCTCGCCCGGGCCTCAGGGGAGTGAGCGATGGCTGACGAGGAGCGTGCCAAAGGGCGGATCGTGCGGGTGATCGGCCCGGTCGTGGACGTGGAGTTCCCGCCCGAGTCACTGCCCGAGATCCACACCGCCCTGCGGGTCGACGTCGAGCTCGAGGGCGCGACGAACACGGTCACCTGCGAGGTGGCTCAGCACATCGGCGAGAGCACGGTGCGAACGATCGCCCTGCGACCGACCGACGGCATGGTGCGCGGTGCGCCGGTCGAGAACACCGGGAACCCCATCACCGTGCCGGTCGGCGAGGGCGTCCTCGGCCACGTGTACAACGTGCTCGGCGAGCCGCTCGACGCGTCGGCCGACGACATCCGCGCGGCGGACCGCTGGCCGATCCACCGGGACCCGCCGCCGTTCGAGGAGCTCGAGCCGAAGCAGCAGATGCTCGAGACCGGCATCAAGGTGATCGACCTGCTCGAGCCGTACGTGCAGGGCGGCAAGATCGGGATGTTCGGCGGCGCCGGCGTCGGCAAGACCGTCATCATCCAGGAGATGATCCGCCGCCAGGCCGAGCAGCACGGCGGGGTGTCGGTCTTCGCCGGCGTGGGCGAGCGCACCCGCGAGGGCAACGACCTGTTCCTGGATATGACCGAGTCCGGCGTGATCGAGAAGACCGCGCTCGTCTTCGGTCAGATGGACGAGCCGCCCGGGGTACGTCTGCGTGTGGCGCTCTCGGCGCTCACGATGGCGGAGTACTTCCGCGACGTCGAGCGCAAGGACGTGCTCCTGTTCATCGACAACATCTTCCGGTTCACGCAGGCTGGCTCGGAGGTCTCGACGCTGCTGGGCCGGATGCCCTCGGCGGTCGGTTACCAGCCGACGCTGGCCGACGAGATGGGGGAGCTCCAGGAGCGGATCACCTCGACGAAGGGGCGGTCGATCACGTCGCTCCAGGCGATCTACGTCCCGGCGGACGACATCACCGACCCGGCGCCGCACACGGCGTTCGCGCACCTGGACGCGACCACGGTGCTCTCGCGCGAGATCGCCGCTCTCGGGATCTACCCGGCGGTCGACCCGCTGGACTCCACCAGCCGGATCCTCGACGCGCGCTACGTGGGACAGGAGCACTACGACGTCGCTCGGCGCGTCCAGGAGATCTTGCAGCGCAACAAGGACCTCCAGGACATCATCGCGATCTTGGGCGTGGACGAGCTCTCCGAGGAAGACAAGGTGATCGTCGCCCGCGCGCGCCGGATCCAGCTGTTCCTGTCACAGCCCTTCTTCGTTGCCGAGCAGTTCACGGGCATCCCGGGCAAGTACGTCCCGGTCGAGGAGACGATCGCCTCGTTCAAGGCGATCTGCGACGGCGAGTACGACCACCTCCCCGAGCAGGCGTTCCTGCTGGTCGGCGGGATCGAGGAGGCCGTGGAGCAGGGCAAGCGGATCGAGGCCGCCGCCTAAGGCCGTGGCGACGCTCGACGTCCATCTCGTCACGCCGGAGCGGGAGGTGTGGGCCGGCCCCGCGCGGATGGTCGTGGCGAGGGGGGTCGCCGGCGAGGTCGGCATCCTGCCCGGCCACGCGCCGCTGCTGATCCGGCTCGCGATCGGGATCCTGCGGATCCAGGGCGACGACGGGCGCTGGCAGTCGGCCGTGGTCGACGGGGGGTTCCTGCACGTGACGACCGGTGCCGAAGACACGCGGGTGGACGTCCTCGCCGCGCACGCGGAGCTCGCCGGCGACATCGACCGACGGGCCGCCGAGGCGCGCGTCGAGGAGATGGAAGCGAGGCTCCACGAGGCGGAGGATGCCGAGGCCCGGGCGGAGCTCGCGAAGGCGTTCGCACGGGTCCAGCTCACCCAGACGCGCTGAGTGCGGGACCGGACGCCTCGGCGGACCTAGGATGGTGGTACCCATGGACCGACTCCTCGTCACCGGGGGAACCCCCTTGTCCGGCAAGGTCCCCATCTCGGGCGCGAAGAACTCCGCCCTGAAGCTGATGGCCGCCTCGCTGCTCGCCGATGGCCGAACGACGCTCCGCAACGTTCCGCGGATCCAGGACTGCGCCACCATGGGCGAGGTGCTCGAACACCTGGGGGCACGGGTGTCGTGGGTCGGCGACACCCTCGAGATCGACACCACGGGGGTGCGGTCGGTCGAGGCGCCCTACGAGCTCGTCAGCAGGATGCGAGCGTCGATCCTCGTCCTCGGACCCCTCCTCGCCCGGTTCGGGCGTGCGCGGGTCGCGATGCCGGGCGGGTGCAACATCGGGTCGCGGAAGATCGACCTCCACGTCCGAGGGCTCGAGGACATGGGCGCGCGCTTCAGCTCGGAGCACGGGTTCCTCGAGGGGGAGTCCGACGGTCTCCGCGGCGCGTTCGTCAACCTCGATTTCCCAAGCGTCGGCGCGACGGAGAACGTGATGATGGCCGCGGTCGCCGCCCGTGGGACCACGGTGATCGAGAACGCGGCCCGGGAGCCGGAGCTGGTGGACCTGGGCGACCTGCTCGCCTCGATGGGCGCGCGGATCTCCGGCGTCGGCACGCCGACGGTCGAGATCGAGGGGGTCGAGGCCTTCGCGCCCGTCGACCACACGGTGATCCCCGACCGGGTGGAGGCCGGGACGTACGCCATCGCGGCGGGCGCCGCCGGCGGTCGGGTCGTGCTCGAGGGAGCCCGAGCCGACCACATGGACCTCGTGCTGTCCAAGCTCGCGGATGCGGGCGCCCGCGTGTCGGCCGTCGAGGAGGGGGTCGAGATCGAGATGAGCGCCCGCCCTCGCTGTGTCGATCTGGTGACGCTCCCGTACCCCGGGTTCCCCACGGACCTGCAGCCGCAGATGATGGCGCTGCTCGCGGCCGCCGAGGGGACCAGCATCGTGACCGAGAACGTGTTCGAGAGCCGGTTCATGTTCGTGGACGAGCTGAACCGGATGGGCGCGGACATCCGCACCGAGGGGCACCACGCCGTGATCCGCGGGGTCGGTCGTCTCTCCGCGGCCCCGGTCCGCGCGCTCGACATCCGCGCCGGTGCGGCCATGGTGATCGCCGCCCTCGCGGCCGACGGGGTCACCGAGATCGAGGACATGTACCACGTCGACCGGGGCTACCAGGACTTCGGGGCGAAGCTGACCGTCCTCGGCGCCGAGGTCCGCCGCGAGCGGGAGTTCTCGCCCGCCTTGTCGTGAGCCGCGCGCGCGCCGGGCTCCTCGCGCTCGCACTGCTGCCTGTGCTCGCGCTGCCCGCCGCGTTCGCGGCGGTGCCCGCGTCGGCCCAGGATGCTGGGGAGCGGGCGGCGTTGGTGGTGCGCGTCGAGGGTGTCTCGTTCGAGGAACTGCTCTCGATCCCCGAGGTCCGTGCGCTCGCCCGAGCGGGGGGTGCGGGCCTCCTGGCGAACGCCGGGGACGTCGCCACGGTACCCGGGGCGCCAGGGTCGCGCGAGCGGACGCTCGAGCTCGACCCCCTCGCGCCCGGGGGCCTCGAGACCGTCGGGGAGGGGCTCCGCGAGGCCGTGCTCGTCTCGCCGGTCGAGGAGCTGCTCGTGATCGTGCTCGGGGGCGAGGCGTCCCCCGAGATGCAGGCGCGCAAGGACGAGCTCGTCGGCATCGCGATAGGGAGCGGTCATCCGTCGGAGCTGTTCGCCGAGGTGGGCGGGGCGGGATCGCTCACGTCGGGCTCGACCCGCCGTCCGGGGGTCGTGACGGGAGGGGATGTCCGGGCGACGCTGGACGCCTTCCTCGGCGGGAGATCGCTGTTCGCCGGCGAGCTCGCGCCCGGCGAGCCGATCGAGGCGATCGAAGGCCCGCCGCCGATCGAGCTCCACGAGCGGTACCTGGCCCAACGCCGGATGTACGTGCCGATCGGGTCGGCGGCCGCGCTGTACGCGGGCGTCGCGGGGCTGCTCGCGATCGTATGTCTCGCGCTCGGGGCCAGTGCCCCCGGGCGTCTGCGACGTTTCGCCGGCTGGGCCGTGCTCTCGATCCCGGCGCTCGCGACGGGACTGCTCGCCGCGGGGCACCTGCCGGAGCTCACGTACGCGACGGTCGTCCCGTTCGTCTGCATCGTCACGGCGCTCGGGACGATGGCGTTCGCTCCGCTCGCGCGCCGATCCCCGCTCCTGGTGCCGGCGGGCATCGGTGTCGCCGTGCTCGCCTACTTCCTCTTCGAGGCCCTGCTCGGGTGGACGGCCGCCCTCACGCCGTTCCTCGGCGGGTCGCACCTGGACGGCGTCCGGTTCTACGGGTTGCCGAACGTGTTCATCGGCCTGCTGATCGGGGCTTCCATGTACGTCGCGCAGCGGCTGCGGGTCTCCAACGGGGTCGCGTCGATCGCGGCGGTCGCGCTCCTCGCGGGCCTCCCCTACCTGGGGTCGAACCTCGGAGGCGGCGTATCGCTCTTCGCCGCCGCCGGGCTGTGGCTCGCGGTGCGCGAGCGGGAACGCCTGGGCCGCTGGAGGAGCGTCGGTGTGTCCGTGGGCCTCACCGTCCTCGGCGGCGGCGCGATCCTCATCGCGCACGCGATCTCACCGTTCGAGACCCATGTCTCCCGCTCCGGGGGGACGGCACGCGGGGTCGCCGGGGTCTGGGACACGTTCGTCGACCGGTTGCAGGTGGGGTTCGACCTGATCGCCCAGAGCCCGGCGGCGCTGATCCCCGTGGTCGGTCTTCCGGTCGCGCTCCTCGTCGCCCTTCGTCCCCCGGCCCCGATCCGCTCGACGTTCGAGCGGTGGCCGACCTGGCGCGACGCCATCGTGGTGACCCTCTTCGCCGGTATCGTCGCCTACGTCGCGAACGACTCGGGCCCGGCGGCGGCTGGCCTGGCGTTCGGGCTCGGTCTCGGCGGTCTCCTCGGCGTGCCGCTGCTGTCTGGAGCGGGGAAGATGGGCTCATGAGCGCCGAGCACGTGCCGCCGCGGCCCGACGGGCTGCATCCTGTCCCCGGACCTCCGCCGCCTCCGCCGGCCCACGTGCGTCCCAAGGCGACGTGGAGTTGGTGGGAGGCTCTGGCCGTCTACCTCCTGGCGATCCTGCTCGGCGGCGTGGCGACCGTGCCGTTCCTCCGGTTCATCGACGACGAGGACCTGGCGAACATCGCTTCGACCGCCGCGGCGGCGCTCGTGATCGTCGGTGTGCTCCTCGCCTGGTTGTCGACGGCTCACCCGTCGTGGCGATCCGTGGTGGGCTTCCCGCGGTCGGGGAGATGGTGGGCCGAGGTGCGGTCTGGGATCGGGTTCGGACTCATCCTGTATCCGGGGCTCGTGTTCGGCGTCGGGCTGGTGTTGAGCGCGGTGCTGCGCGCCCTCTCCGGGGAGGTCGTGCAGGCGCCCGAGCAGGTGCCATCGGGCCTATCGACCGTGGGGGTCGTCGTCACAGGCATGTACGCGATCGTGATCGCGCCGATGCACGAGGAGATCTTCTTCCGCGGCGTCCTGTTCCGAGGGGTCCGCGACCGGTACGGTCTCGGCGCCGGGCTGGTGGCTTCCGGCGTCGGGTTCTCCCTGATCCACTACATCGACGGCCCGTGGCAGGGCACGGTCTTGTTGATGGGCGTGATGCTCTTCAACGGGATCGTGCTCGCGTGGTACTACGAGCGACGGGGGAACGTCGTGTCCAATACGGTTGCGCACATGGTGTTCAACGTGATCGGTCTCGCGCTGATCCTCACGATCGACTAGGTGGCGGGAGCGAGCCCGGAGCGTTCGTCGCCAAGGGCGGGAGCGAGGGAGGAGGATCGGGTGGCGCTGTTCCCGAGCGACGGGTGGCTGGCGATCTACCAGGACCGGATCAACGCGTCCTCCGAGTACGCGGACGCGGCGGCGACCTGGGAGGGCGTGGTCGGGTTCGTCTTCGAGGCCGAGCCGGACCGTGGGATCACCGAGGACCTGTGGCTGACGCTCGACCTGTGGCATGGCGCGTGCCGAGAGGCCCGGATGGTCACGCCCGAGGAAGGTGAACGCGCTCCGTACCTGATCCGCGCGCCGTACTTCCGCTGGAAGGAGGTCGTTCGAGGCGAGCTCGACCCGGTCAAAGGGATGATGCAGGGCAAGCTCCGTCTGAAGGGCGATCTGGCGATGATCGTGCGGTAC
>Ga0209642_10000709_pt1 | contig 21691 bp, 23 predicted proteins | sample RifCSP19_2_FD_184025 | JGI IMG/M metagenome (GOLD analysis project Ga0209642, IMG submission 184025) | Soil microbial communities from Rifle, Colorado - Rifle CSP2_sed 19_2 (SPAdes) (version 2) | ecosystem: Environmental > Terrestrial > Deep subsurface > Rock core/Sediment | place: Rifle... | reverse complement strand
GTCTCAGGTATGCGGACTGAGGCCTGAGGACGGAGGTTAGGGCACGGGGGGCGCGAATGACGGAAGGGGAAATGCCTTGGCAAACTCGCAGACCTGGAGGCCGCGGGCATGAATCATACCAGGAGATGTCGGCGCATTTCTCTCTCCGGGGCAATCGTCTCCGGAATCATCTTTGGCCTGGCTTCGGACGCCATAGCCGCTCCCCTGCCTCTCCCAGACCCATTGGGTGCTTCCCATTCTGTGGGTACTTCACCACCGGCCTCCGTTAAGCCGGATACGGCGAGCAGAACCCGAATCAGCGAGGCCTACGGCAAGCTCCCCCTGAGTTTCGAGGTGAACCAGGGCCAGACCGACGAGCAGGTGAGATTCCTGGCCCGCGGTTCTGGATACACGCTGTTCCTGACACCCACCGAGGCGGTCCTCTCTTTGAAGACTGAGGGCTCAGGCCTGAGGACTGAGCCCCCAACGGCAATGCGACGGGCTGTGGTGAGGATGAAGGTCGTTGGAGTCAACGCACACGCAAAGCTCGTAGGAGTCGATGAGCTACCGGGGAAGAGCAACTATTTCATCGGCAGCGACCCCAAGAAATGGCGGACAAACATCCCGCATTACGGCAAGGTGCGGTACCGCCAGGCCTATCCCGGCATCGACCTCGTTTTTTACGGGAATCCCCGGCAGCTGGAATACGACTTTGTGATCGCCCCGGGTGCAGACCCCGACACGATCACGTTAGTATTCGAGGGAGTGGACAGGCTTGAGATTGACAACGAGGGAAATCTCATCCTGCACACCGCGGGCGGCCACCTCATCCAACGCACCCCCGTCATCTATCAGGAAATCAACGGGGCAAGGCAGGCCGTCACCGGCCATTACGTTCTCCGAGATAAGAATCGGATCGGCGTTCACGTGGCTGCCTATGATCGCACCCGCCCGCTGATCATCGACCCCGTTCTGGTGTACTCCACCTTCCTCGGCAGCACCGGGACCGACAGGGGCAACGCCATTGCTGTGGACGCCACGGGGAACGCCTACGTGACAGGGGAGACCGATAATGTGGGTGTCGCACCGTTTCCTACGACGGTGGGCGCCGGCTTCAGCGGCGTACAGGACGCCTTCGTTACTAAGATAAACACGGCAGGGAACGCACTCCTGTACTCCACGTTCCTCGGTGGCGGCGGGACCGACCGGGGCCTCGGCATCGCCGTGAATGGTGTCAATGAGGCCTATGTCACGGGGGTAACCGATTCACCCGTAGCCAACCCGTTCCCGACGACGGCGGGGGCCTTCGACACAACCCACAACGGCCTCATGGATGCCTTCGTCACGAAGCTCAATGCTGCGGGGTCCATGCTCTTGTATTCGACCTACCTTGGAGGGAGTCTTGACGACCAGGGCAACGCCATCGCCGTAGACTCCGCCAACAACGCCTACATCACCGGGAGGACCGAGTCGGGAGGCGCCACGGCGTTCCCCACGACCGGAGGGGCCTTCGACACCTCCTTCGGCGGCGCTCGCGACGCCTTCGTATCGAAGTTCGATCCGACTCTGGCCGGGGCCGCCTCGCTCCTGTATTCCACGTTTCTCGGAGGTACGGGCACCGACGAAGGCTTTGGCATCGCGGTCGATGCTGCTCTCAGAGCGTATGTAACCGGGGTGACCGATAATGCAGGTTTGACTCCGTTCCCCACCATCCCTGGATCCTTGGACACGACGTTCAACGGGGTCCAAGATGCCTTCGTGACGAGGCTCAACGCTGCCGGGAACGCGCTCGAGTACTCCACGTTCCTGGGCAGCGGCGGGACGGACCGAGGGAATGCCATTGCGGTGGACGCGGCAAACAGGGCCTACGTGACGGGGGTGACCGATAATGGGGGCTTGATCCTGTTCCCCACCACCGCGGGGTCGTTCGACACGACGTTCAACGGGGTCCAAGATGCCTTCGTGACGAGGCTCAACGCTGTCGGCACCATGCTCGAATACTCCACGTTCCTGGGTGGTGCTTTTGAGGACGTTGGTCGCGGGATTGCCATCGACGGAGTTGGCAATGCGTATATTACGGGCGACACCCGGTCGGACAACTTTCCGACGGCTGGAAGTCCCTTCCAGGCTGCTCGGGCAGGTCTCCAAGATGCGTTCGTGACGAAACTGAATGCCACTGGCACGGGCCTTGTCTACTCGACCTATCTCGGGGGTAGCGAGACAGATATCGGCTATGGAATCGACGTGGATCCCCTTGATAACGCCTACGTAACGGGGGAGACCGGCCCCGCGGGTGTACCAACACCGTTTCCAACGACCGCGGGGGCGTTCGATACCACCTTCAACGACGTAATTGATGCGTTCATCGCCAAGCTCATGGAAAGTCCGGCGGCGGGTGCCGGGGGTGGAGGAGGTGGGGGGAGTAGCGGATTTTGCTTTATCGCCACAGCCGCCTTCGGCTCGCCCCTGGCCCCACAGGTCCAACTCCTGCGTGAGTTCCGGGATCGATACCTGATGACCAGTGCCCCGGGCCGGCTGTTCGTCTCTACCTACTATCGGATCAGCCCGCCGGTCGCCACGTTCATAGCAGAGTCGGAAGCTCTCCGCGCCATCGTCCGGGCCGGGTTGATCCCGGTCATCGGATGGGTGTCCCTGTTCATGTGGTCCCCCATTCTCGGGCTGGCTATTCCGGTAACCTGCCTCGGTCTCGGAACCAGGCTGGCCTTCCGGGCCGCCACGCGATTGCGGGTTCGACCATGAGTCACGGAATCCCCGCGGCCGGAGAGCAGGTCCCACGGCACCGCAGGGTGATGACGCCAGCGCTTGCCGTCTGGTGCTGCCTTGCATTCCTCTTGGCCTTGGCGGACCTCCTTGAAGCCGGGCAGGCCCAGAAGTCACAGCCGGAAGGTCGCGTCGAGGTGGTCGGAGACGTGCGCCTGCCGCAACCGGCGCGCTTTGTCCTGATACATGACCCGGCGACCGGCCATCTGGGCCTCTACAGAGATGGCGAGGCCGTCTTCGACGACGACAGCCCCGTCCCCATCGGCAAAATCGTGGTGGTCGACGATCACACGCTGCGAATCGTCCTGGCGGGTGGTCAAACCGTTGAGATCCCGGAGGGCACGAGACTTCCCGCCCCGCGCACGCTCGTCTTTATCCGGAGTGCCTGGCTCGACACGCTCCGGTTCCAGCTTCGCTTCGGGAGAGCCGGGGCTTCGAACAAGAACTACTCCGTGGTGGATGTCCGGGGACGCCAAGCGATCCTCGAGCGGCGTGCGGCTCCCGGTGAAAACCTGCCGAAAGCCAGCATCATCGCGGTGCCTGGATCACCACGCGACCTGAACGGACCGCGTGCCGCCGGTGGAAGCATTACCGTTGGAGAGCCCGGGACGGCGGCCGATACGGTCAACCGCATCCCGTTCGCCGAAGTCGGCCCGGACACGTGGGAGATTCCCGAGCGGAACGCGAGGGAGCTCGGCAGTGAAATCTGGCCGTTGCTCTCGGAAACCTTGCTCTCGGCGACGCCCGTCGTGACCTTCGGCGACGGCGTGGGGCTTCGGCTCAACAACCCGCTCGGGACCGGAACGCTTGACAGCGAGGGATTTCGGATTGATTACGTGAAGCTCGCGCGCCGGACTGGCCTCGAGGTGGGCGACCGGATCCTCTCCGTGAACGACCAGCCGGTCAATTCCGCCGGGAGCCTCGTAAGGCTCTACCGCCAACTTTCCTCCGATGCCGGCGTCTCAGAGGTCAATGTGCTGATCAGGCGGGGCCGCGAACAGCGCACCATTACCTACCGCATCCGCTAGCTCGGCTTTCCCCATTGAGAACTTCGAACTCGGGGGCACGCGACCTTTCCGCGTGATTGTCCCCCATGTCCAGCGCGCTACTGTGGCTACGTACCACATTGAGTTCCTCCCCTGAATCCTCAGGCCGTAGCGATACATCCGCTCATGAGCCGAAAAGTTCAGAGGGTTCAGACCGGATAAAAGAAGGTTAGAAGGGTCTCGCGGAGGGCCTTGGCGGCCAATATGGCGGTGATCCCGGCAGGATCGTAGGGGGGGCAGACCTCGACAAGGTCCATGCCGACAATCTCTAGAGCTGCCATCCGGTTGAGAACCTGAAACAGGTCAAGACTACTCCACCCGCCCGGTTCCGGGGTGCCCACCCCAGGTGCAAAGGCCGGATCCACCACATCGATGTCGATGGTAAGATAGACCGGCCTCCCGGAGAGGATCTTCACGACTTTGGCCATATCCGCAGGCGGGCCGGGGAACAGGTGTGTCTGCTGGCGGGCAAAGATTACCTCCTCGGCCGTGGCGGAGCGGATCCCCAACTGGACGACCCGTCGCGGCCCCAACAGCTCGGCCACCCGCCGGATGACCGTTGCATGCGTGAGCGGTTTTCCATCGTAGAACTCCGCGAGGTCCGCATGGGCGTCTATCTGAAGAAGGGCCAGGTCCGGATACCTTGTCAGAGCCGCCTTCACCAAGGGGAGGGTGATCAGGTGTTCCCCGCCCAAGGCCACGAAGGCCATCTCCTTTTCTAGCGCCCTCGCCGCCTCTTCTTCAATCCGCGCCAGACCCGCCTCGAGATTGTCAGGAGGCAGCTCGAGGTCCCCCTGATCGATCACCTTAACCTGGCGAACATCCCGGTCGAGCGCCAGGCTGTAATCTTCGAGACCTTCCCCGGCCGCCCGGATCTGCTGGGGGCCCAATCGGGTCCCGGTTCGGTATGAAGAGGTGAGATCCAGGGGGGCCCCGAAAAGAATGATCCCAGGGCGCCTGTGTCGCATCATTGGGCCTGGTTGAGCTCGTCCCGGATCTCGCGGGGAAGGGCAAAGGCGGATCGATGGATTTCGGCAGAGTAGTAGCGGGTCTCGAGCTTTTCGGCCCGTCCCTGTTCGAAGGCAAGCGGATGGTGCACCTTTGATCCGAGCACGAAGCTCCAGAGTCCGCTGGGGTATGTCGGGATCGCCGCCGTGTAGAGGAGGGCCACGGGGAAGAGGGAACGAACGATGCCAAGGAGGTCGCGAATCAGTCCGCGATCGAGATACGGGGACTTGGATTGGGCGACAAAGAGACCCTCAGGGTTCAAGGCGTCGTGCACCGCCCGGTAAAAGTCCGCCTCGAACAGCTTCACCGCTGGACCGACCGGATCGGTAGAATCCACAAGGATCACGTCGCAGGCGCCACGCAACGCCCGGAGATATTCGGCTCCATCGGCGATCATGACCTCCGCCCGGGGATCATCCAGGGCCTGGCTCAGCCCAGGCAGAAATCGGCGAGCAGCGGCCACCACCCGCTCATCTATCTCCACCAGACGGACGCGCCTGACCTCGGAATGCCTCAGGATCTCCCGGATCGCCCCCCCGTCGCCCCCCCCGATCACCAGGACCTCCCGGGGTTGGGGATGAGTGGTCAAGGGGACATGGGTGATCATCTCGTGATAGACAAACTCATCCTGTTCGGTGGTTTGGATCGCCCCATCGAGAACCAACATCCGGCCGTATTGGTAGGTGTCCAGAACGGCCAACTCTTGGAAGGGGGTCTGTTCCACGAGGAGGCTCTCCCGCACGCGCACGCCCAGCCCCAGGTGTTCAGTCTGCTTTTCGGTGAACCAGAATTCCATCGTTCAGCCCTTCGGGCTCGCCCAAGTGATGAGTGGTTGGTGGTTGGTGATTAGTAAGACGAAGGAAAGAATGACAAATCCCCATTCACTGGTCACTAATCACCAATCACTCGCCACCAATCACCACCCCTAGTACCAGAGGACCGCAGCCGCGACCACCGATCCGAGGGTCTTCACCTGATGATCGACCCCCCGAATCCTGACTTGATGCAGCTTCATGTTCCGTCGCTCGAACGCCGCCTCGAGCATGCGGGCCACCTCGGCCTCAGCCTCTTCACGCTTCCCCGTTCCTTCGTACTCCATGATCACGCCGAAGCTGTCGCGAGAGAGCCCGACTGCAACCGCCGCTGTGATCCGCTCGCCGGGGACGGCAGAGGTGCACGTGCAGTAGGCCGTCGGCACCAGCGACCCTGGCGGGATCTGAAGAGCCTCCACATGCGTGGCACCCGGGGGCAAGATGCTGCTGACCCTCACGAGATTCACGTTACCGATCCCCGCAGCCAGCAAGGCATTATCGAAGGCGTTCAGGGGTGTCAGACCCTCAGCCGCCCCCACGGCTAGCGTGTAGCTCACCGGCGTCACCAGCATCGCTTCCTCCCTCTCGCGCGGCGCGCTCCGCGATAAACGGGGGATGTATAACAGATATGGCACACTCCCGCAAGGAGATTCTGCAGAACGCTTGCATCCCGAAGGCCCAGGGCCATACAATGCGCACAGCGCACACCGACTGGGGAGGCCATGACGCTGCACGGCGCGGTCTGGGTCTGGGGAGGGACGGTGATGATCGCCCTCTTGGCCCTGGCCTTACTCTTTTTGATCCACGGCCAGGCGAAGACGGCCCTGGGTCTCTTCTTCGGCGCAAACATGGTCGGGCTCCTCGTCTGGCTGCTCGCCACCAACTTCCGTCGCGCCTACCCTCCCGACGAGCCGGAAGAGCATAGCGATCTCTCGCTCCGCGACCGGCTGAACGACGAGGAGTGATCATGGCGACGGGCGTTGCCCGGTAAGGCATTATACCGAAAAGATCCGTGTCGGAAAAGCATCGCTGCGCCTGCGTCTCATGTATGGACACAGCGACGCGGGATGGATTCCCGCAGCGTGGAGAGCCCCATGAACGGTAGAGCAGCAGAGGTGAGTGTCTACTTCTCGGCCCCAGCCTCGAAGCTGACCTCTTGAAGTTTGATGTGCATCCGCCGGACGAGATCGTCGTAGGAGCCGGTGCTGATGACCTTGTTGAACTGCGACCGGTAGATCTCGGAGAGTCGCATGCCGTCGATCCCCAGGTCGTAGATTTTCCAGCTCCCGTTGTTCCGAACGAGGGCGTAATCGATCGGGATTTCATTGTCCTCGGACATCACCACCGCCTGGACGACGGCCCGATCCCCCTCGATCCGCTCTCCGACATAGCGCTGCTCCGCCTTGGCCTTGGTCGGGATCTTCATGAAGTGGGATCGCGCGAGGAGCCTCTGGAAAAGCGTGGTGAACTCCTTCCGCTCTTGCGGCGAGCGTTGCTGCCAATGGTGGCCTAACGCCAGTCGGGCCATCTCCGGGAAGTCAAAGCGCTCGTTGATGAGGCGGGACATCTCGGTCAGCTCTTCCCCAGAGACCTCTCCGTCCGCACTGTGCTCCGCCAGGGTGCTTCTGACATCACCAAGAGTGCCTCGGATCCAGTCCGTCGGGGAACCCGCAAGCGCCATGCTGGGGACGAGCAGGAAAGAGATGAGGCTGACCACCGTACGAGTCATAGGGCTGGCCTGCATGGATCGTACCTCCGAATCGAGCGAGTTTCTGTGGAAACAGGAGTCATTACACGAGGAGATGGTTGCAACTTGTGTGCCATGTGAAGAGGCCAGCCAGAGCCCACATTTTCCGGGGAGATGCCTAGTTCTGTCTCACCCGGGCACGGGTCTTGTGCGCCATTTCGGCTCGGGCGACAGCGGCTATCTTCCCCGCAGCGCCTGCGCCCGCTGCCCCTCATCGACGATGTACTTCAGGGGGTCGTGGGGCTGGTCGTTGAGGAGGACTTCATAGTGGAGGTGGGCGCCGGTGCTGTAGCCGGTGTTGCCGACGAGGGCGATGACCTGGCCGCGCTTGACCGTCTGGCCCTTGCTGACCTGGTTCCGCTGGTTGTGGCCATAGAAGGTCTTGAAGCCGAAGCCGTGGGTGAGCACGACGGCGTGGCCGTAGCCCGGGAGGGTGCCGGCGAAGGTCACCACCCCATCGGCCGGGGCGCGGATGGGGGTGCCGGAGGGGGCGGCGATATCGATGCCGGTGTGCTGCTGGGGCTGGCCGGTGAAGGGGGACGTCCGGGGGCCGAAGCGGGAGGCGACGTAGCCCTCGGTGGGCCACAGCGCCGGGGTGGCGGCGAGGCGGTCTTTCTGTTTCGTGAGGTACTCGGTCACCGCCTGCAGGCTCTCGGCCCGGAGCGCAATCTCCCGCTCCAGCCGCTCGAGATCCTGGTAGAGCCGGGCGAGGAGCTGGGTCTGGCTCGCCTGCTCTCCTTCTTTGAGGGCCTTGGCGAGCTCGAGGGTCCCGCCCCCCACCGCGCGGGGGGGTGCCCCCTGGGGGGTCGGGCCCGCCTCCATGCCGGCGAGGCGGCGGATCTGGGTGTCGAAGGACCGGAGGCGGTTTAACTCCTGGGCGAGGGTCTGGAGCTGGGCCGCCATTTCCTCCTGGCTCTGGACCGTCTCGCGCAGGTGGGCCAGCTCACTATAGTCGACCTGGAAGACGAGGAAGTGATAGCCGAGGTAGCCCAGGGCCAGGACGGTGAGGAGCCCGCCGAGGAGAGCACCCCGGAACCCGAGATCGGTCAGGTGAAACTGCCGACCGCGGGGGGTGTTGCCGGTGAGGAGTACGAGGGTATAGCCGTTGCGGGGCATTCGCCTCCTTAATCATGGTCAGACTGCGGATGGCGGGTCAGGATCGCTTCCACTGCACCGGGACTGTGAACCGGCTCATCGGGCCTTGCCCCGGGCATCCGGCACTGCCCTTCGAACAGGACACCCTCCTCGAGGATCACCACAGGGGCCTCGAGGTTCCCGAAGACACGGGCAGCCCCCTTGAGCTCTATCCGCGAGCTGGCGCGGACGTTGCCCACCACCTCACCCATGATCACCACCGATTCCGCCTGGATCGTGGCGTTGACCATAGCCTTCTCCCCCACGACGAGGGCGTCCGTGGTCACGATCTCACCATGGAACCTGCCGTTCAGGAGGACGGTGCCGGTGCCGGTAAAGCGGTACTTCCCCTCGATCTCGGAGCCTTCATCAATGAAGGCCATGATGCCTGTGTTCTTCGCCGACGGCTTATTGGTGGAGTTCCACCACATGGTAAACCCCCCGAGGAGCGCTCGTTACTTGGCCTGGGCGAGCGGCATCTCCTTCACCAGGTGGATTGCAGGCTTACCCTCCTCGGTCTCCTTGAGCTTGACGACGTTGCCGTTGAAGAAGCCACCCTTGGAGATCACGAGGGAATTGGTCTCGATGTTGCCGTCCACCCGTCCGCTGGGAGAGATTTCTACGCTCCCCGTCGCCACCATGTTTCCCTCGTACTCGCCGTGAATGATGGCGTCCACGGTCCGCACGTCGGCATGCACGGAGCCTCGCTCGCCGATGACGAGTTTCCCGCCCACTTTCAACTCGCCGCCGACCTTGCACTCGATCTCGATCGAGTCGGTGATGTCGAACTTTCCCTCGAGTCTCGCGTCACCGCCCATGACGGTCAGGAGAGCGGACAAGGACGACTGGTTACCGTTGCCCTGGAGCTCGGAAGGATCCTGTTTCGGGGCAGGGGAATTGGTACGTCTCAACATTGTGTTCTCCTCCTTCTCGGCGGGTCCAATGGGAACCCTTTTGTACGGAACACCCGTATGCCGTCGATCTCCATCTGTCGCGGGCAAGCACACCGAAGACGAAACTGATGATCCCCGGAAAAGCGTTGATTGGGGTTGCAAATTTCATGCCTTGTGTCTGGACGCCCCAGTGGGGTGCAATTCGCCCCGACGCGGCGGTGCTTCCGTGGTACAATTTCATGCCGACGGCACTCTGACGTAGACCTTCTCTTTCCAGTGCGGCAGCAACAGGCTGAGGAGTGGATTCGGCCACGGTTGCGATAGGCGAACGGCTGAAGCGGGCGAGGTCGGTCGTCGTCCTCACGGGAGCGGGGGTCTCGGCGGAGAGCGGCATCCCCACCTTTCGCGGTCCCGAAGGTCTTTGGCAACAGTATAAGCCCGAAGACCTTGCCACTCCTGAGGCCTTCCAGCGCGACCCGACACTCGTCTGGCAGTGGTATGACTGGCGGCGCCAGAAAATCGCCCAGGCGTCGCCAAACCCTGCCCACCACGCCCTGGTTCAGATCGAGCGGATCGTTCCTGAGTTCACGCTGGTGACCCAGAATATCGACGGCCTGCACGGCCTCGCAGGGAGCCAGCGACTGATCGAGCTGCACGGATGTATCTGGCGAGTCCGCTGCCAGGCGGAAAGAACCGTTCGCGAAAACCGCGAAGTCCCTTTGCCGATCATCCCGCCACGCTGCGGCTGTGGAAGTCTTCTTCGTCCCGATGTGGTCTGGTTCGGTGAACCCCTCTCGGTTGAAACACAGGTCCAGGCCTTTGCCACGGTGGAGTCGGCCGATCTCTTCCTCACGGTCGGGACTTCGGCCCTCGTTCAGCCGGCCGCCTCGCTTCCTATCTTGGCGAGGGAGCGCGGGGCATTCGTCGTGGAGATCAACCCCACCTCAACCCCAATTACCCCCTTTGTTGACAGTTATTTACAAGGTCAGGCCGGGATACTCCTCCCCCAGGTTCTCTCCATTCTGACAATGGGCTAGGCAGAGACCGTTAAAGTCAAGTATCAGAAGATCATAAAAAATACTTGACAGATAAGGCTTTTCCTTTTCTAATTCCGGCGACGGGCTCTCGGAGATCTTTTACATGACACGCGACACACAAACCGGTCTCGGCCTCGGCCTTGTCGCCGTACTACTCAGCGGCTGTGCCCCCATAGGAGTCGCCACGTCGATGGCCGGCAGCGCTCTTGCCGGGACGTTCTTTGTAAGAAGTCAGACCGTCGACCGCACCTTTGTCGCACCAATGCCCGAGGTCAAGGAGGCCTGCCGCCGAGCGCTCGAGGCAATGGCCCTCACCATCAAGCAGGAAGGGCCCCACGGAAATGAGTACCTAATTTTTTCCGCCGCCCCGAACCAGTACGAAGTCGAGGTAACCATAACCCCCATTACACCGAAGGCGACCAGGGTTTCGGTGAATGCCGATACCCTTCCGGAGCGGGATAGGGCGACCGGCCTCGAATTCCTCAATCAGACGGCCGCTGCTCTCTCCTCCCCTCCACCGTCTCAGGCCCTCGTCTCCTCCAACGGCACTGCCCAGTCGCCGACCACGACAGGACCGCTGCAACCGGGGGTGCACTCGGAACCCTCCTCGGTTCGACTCACCGCCAGGGCACAGACGCCCCACACGCCCAAGTCCCCGCCGGTGACGCATGAGGAGACGATGAGGCTGAAGGAGGTCTACGAGGTCGCGATCGATGAATACATCCGGGGGGACTTTCCCGCCGCGATCGGGCATCTCCGCACATACCTTGCCGCCCAGCCCGACAGCGCTGAAAAGCCCAAGGCCCTCTACTGGCTGGGAGAATCCCTGTATAGCCGGCGAGAGTACACAGACGCGCTCCTCCAGTTCGAGACCATCGTCCAGGACTATCCCCAGAGCCCCGAAGTCCCCCGGGCCCTCCTGAAGAGCGCCCACGTGTACCGGCAGGTCCGGAACAACCGTCAGGCAGCGGCCCGGCTTCAGAAGTTGATCACGCAACACCCCAGATCCCGGGAGGCCCAGGTCGCGCGGGGACTGATCGGGGAACGGTGATAGCACACGGTTCGGGCCCGCTTTTTTCCCTTGCAATTTTTCCTCGCCGACAGTACATAAGTGGCAATTTCGCGGAGCCACGAGGCGACTCGAACATGGCGAGCATCCTCCTCCGCCGCCGGGGGCAGCGCCGGGTCCTCGCGGGGCACCCTTGGATCTACCGGGCGGACGTGGATGGAACCGAAGGGGCGCCCGAGAAGGGGGACGTCGTCGACGTTTACGGGGCCGGACGCCGCTTTCTTGGCCGGGGCTACGTCAATCCAGATTCCCAGATCTTCGGACGCCTGCTCACCCGAGCGACGGAACCGATCGATGCCCCCTTTTTTCGCCGGCGGATTGGGGACGCCATGGCCTACCGCCAGCGGCTCGCCATTCCCTCCACGGCGGTGCGCATGGTATACGCGGAGGCGGACGCCCTGCCCGGCCTCCTCCTCGACCGTTACGGGGATGTCGTGGTCCTGCAGATCCTGACCGCCGGCATGGAGCGGCTCCGTGGAGTCTTGCTGCCAGTGATCCAAGAGCTTTTCCATCCCCGCGGGATCTTCCTCCGGAATGATGCGCCCTCCCGCCTGCTGGAAGGTCTCCCCCTGGAGAAGGCCGTTCTGGGAAACCTCTTCGACCCGGTCGTCGCCATCGAGGAAGCGGACCTCCGCTTTCAGGTGGACATCGCCACGGGACAGAAGACCGGTTTCTTTCTGGACCAACGGGACAACCGGCTCGCCGTGCGCCCTCTCGCTCCCGGCCGAGAGGTCCTGGATTGCTTCTGCTATACGGGGGGGTTTGGCCTGCACGCGGCCAAGGCCGGCGCGCGGTCGGTGGAAGGGATCGACATCTCGGCGGAGGCGGTCGCGGGAGCGACGGAGAACGCCAAGCTGAACGACCTCTCGGATCGTTGCAGCTTTCGGAGGGGAAACACCTTTGACGAGCTCCGGAGGCTCGAAGAGGGGGGGCGCCATTTCGATCTCATCATCCTGGACCCCCCCGCCTTCACCAAGTCCAAGGAGGCCGTGGCGGGAGCGCTCCGCGGATACAAGGAGATCAACCTTCGGGCCATGAAGCTCTTGGCCCCCGGCGGGATCCTCGTGACTTCCTCCTGCTCCTATCATCTCAGCGAAGAGATCTTCCTGGGGATGCTGGAGGATGCGGCCGCCGACGCCGGAGCCCGGTGTCGAATCCTGGCGGTGCGGAGTCAGTCGGGGGATCACCCGGCCCTCCTGGGGGTCAAGGAGACCAAGTACCTCAAGTGCATATTCCTGGAGCGGCTCTGACGAGGGGAACACTGACGCGGGGGGTTGCATGGGCGAGATCGAGTTCGATGCGGACCAGTTAAGCGTTGTCCAGAAGGCCTACGACCTGATGGCCGAGGAGTACGACATCCTGGATGATCGCATCAACCCCTTCTACGTGAATGGCTACAAGGTCCTGGACTTTTTCGTCCAGAGGCTGATCTCATCCTGGGCCGGGCAAGTCGTTTTGGATGTCGGCTGCGGATCAGGGCTGCAGACGGTCCAGTTCGCGCCTCGGGCGAAGCACGTGGTGGCGATCGACATCTCGGGATCGCTGGTCCGCAAGGCCCAAGAGAAGCTGAGGCTGCGCGGGTTCAGCAATGTCACGCTCATCCAGGGAGATGCCACAGGGCTCCCCCTGCAGGACTGCTCGGTGGATTTCGTCTCCGCGTATGGGGATGTGATCGGCCACATCCGGGAGTACGAGCGGGCCATCGCCGAGATGGCCCGGGTGTGCCGCCCGGGGGGCACAGTAACGATCGAATACGATAACAAGTGGCACCTGGGCCTCCTCTTTCACCCCCGCGAACTTTGGAACGCCCTCACGACGGGGCGGCACGGGGATCTCCGACGGTGGACCTACGAATACCTGACCCAAGATTCAAAGGTCGATCTCACGTACAAGACCTTCACGTTTCCGGAGATGCAATCCCTGCTGAACCGGCACGGACTCGTCGTCACCGAGCGCGCCGGAGCGCACATCCTCTCCTCTCTGATTCCCGACCATGTCCAGGACCCCCCCAAGGAACGGCTCCCCCTCAACGCAGCTCTCGCCTGGACCCTCCAGGCCATCGGGCAGTGCGACTTTCGCGTGAAGCAACTCTTCCCCTTCTACACGCTCGGTTTCTCCGCCATCGTGGTCACCCGCAAACAGTAGCCGATCACCGATGACCGAATGAGACGTTCTTTGTGTTGACGGTCATCGGACAACGGTCATCCCTTCCCCTCATGATCCCTCTTTCCCGCCTTTTTCCCCCTCCCAGCCGAGCCGGGAGGCGATGGAGCTGCGGGCCACGTCGATCTTGACATTCTCGGCGATCTTGATCTTCACCTTGGTCTCACCGATGTCGACGATGGTCCCATAAACCCCGCCGGCGGTCACGATCTGGTCGCCGGTCTTGAGGGCATCCAACATCTCCCGGTGTGTCCGCTGCTTCTTCTGCTGCGGACGGATCAGGATGAAGTAGAAAATGATGAAGATGAGCAGGAGTGGGAACATCGCCTGGAAGAATCCCGCGCCCCCCCCGCCCCCCGGCGCCTCTGCCATCGCGTAGGCCACGTCGATCATCAGTCTCCTCTCCTCCTCGGTGGATCTGGATTATGCGGACGATTCCGCGCCCGGGAGCCGGGCCAAGACCTCCGCCTGGAAATGCCCGTAACACCCCTGCTCAATGGCCCGGCGGGCCTCCTGCATGAGATGTCCGTAATAGTGGAGGTTGTGCAGCGTGTTGAGACGAAGACCCAGGATCTCGCCCGAAACAAAAAGGTGGCGAAGATAGGCCCGGGAGTGATGCCGACAGGTCTCACACCGACACGACGGATCCACCGGTGAAGGGTCCCTGGCATACCTGGCCCCCTTGATGTTGAGCCGCCCCGTGCTGGTAAAGAGGGTCCCGGTCCGCCCGTGACGCGTCGGCATCACACAATCAAAGAGGTCGACGCCGAGGGCAATGGCCAGGAGGAGATCCCCAGGGGTACCGACCCCCATGAGGTACCGGGGCCGATCGGCGGGGAGCAGGGGGAGTGCGGCCCTGAGCACCGTCTTCATCTCGGCCTTGCTCTCTCCCACACTGAGACCGCCCACGGCATACCCGCCGAATCCAAGTCGGGTGAGCTCTCGGACCCCTCGTTCTCTGAGATCGGGAAAGACGCCGCCCTGGACAATCCCGAAGAGCATCTGATCGGTTCCCTTATGAACATCTCTGGAGCGCTCGGCCCATCTCAGGGTCCGGTCCAGGGCATCGGCAGCCTGCTCATGGGATATGGGGTAGGGGGGGCACTCATCGAGTGGCATGATGATATCGGCCTGAAGCGCCTGCTGAATGGCGATCGTCTGTTCCGGGGAGAGGAAGTGGCGCGATCCGTCCACGTGCGAATGGAAGAGGACTCCGTCCTCCGTGATCTTCCGGAGCGGAGCCATGCTGAAGACCTGAAATCCCCCGCTGTCGGTGAGGATCGGGCCATCCCATCCCGTAAAGGCACGAAGTCCCCCCAGCTCTTGGATAACGTCGTGACCGGGGCGGAGGTAGAGGTGGTATGTATTGCACAGGATGAGCTCCAGCCCTGCCCGCCGGACCTCCTGAGGGGAGAGAGTCTTCACCGCCCCCGAAGAGGCGCACGGCATGAAGGCCGGGGTTTCTACCGTCCCGTGGAGGGTGTGGAGTCGACCACGCCGGGCCCCGGACGGATCGACCGCGAGCAGCTCAAAGGTCATGAGATCTCCACATCCTCGAAGGTCACCGCGAGTCGGAAGGTCTTGAAGGTGATCGTTCCCGCGACGCCAGCTGCGGTGTAGCTCAGGTTCTCGGGGACTTGCTCGACCAAGACGATCCCCCGAGTCTTTTGCTTTCCCTTTCCCAAGTGCTTGCGGACCCAGCCAATCCGCTGGAGGGTTTCGGCCACGAGGTCCTCTCCTCCCTCCCGCTCCTCAGCCACCCTGACCACGACGAAGGCCCCGCTCTTATCCCGGGCCAATAGATCGATGTCGCCGACCCGAGTGGAATAGCCCGCGCCGACTGGTCTTCCCTTTTCATCGGTGAAGACGCTAAGTCCGGGTTCCAGGAGCTCTGGCTGCAGGCCCAACAGCCTTCGGAGCCCTGCCGGGTCCAGCGCGAAGACCGGGATGGGTGCCTCAGGCCCGGTCTGGACCGTCTTCAGTCGATCTGCCTTCCCCTCTGCCCTCACTCCCTCTTCCGGCCCCGCAGCCCCTTCTACTTCGAGGGTGTCCAACTCCCGGGGTGGAGCGGAACCACGCTCCCCCTCGCGCCCGGGCGTCGTCACATGGCCGCAGTTGGGACAGGTCAGTTGCCCATCCGGAAGATGGGTCCCGCAGAGCTTGCAGAGCATCATCCCCTCACACGATCAACATCGCGTCACCGTAGCTGTAGAATCGGTAGCCCCGCTGTATTGCTTCCTCGTAGCCCTTCCCAATGAGATCCCGGCCGGCGAAGGCACTGACCAGGATCAGCAGGGTCGAGCGGGGCAAGTGAAAGTTCGTCAGGAGCGCGTCCACCACCCGGAAGTGGTGGCCCGGGGTGATGAAGAGGGAGGCCGTTCCCTCCCCGGCCCGCACCCCTCCCCCGTCGAGCGCGGCATCCTCGAGTGCCCTGGTCGTCGTGCTCCCGACCGCCAGCACCCGCCGGGCTTCGCTCTTCGCGCGCTTGATGGCGGCCGCGGTCGGCTCAGGAATCGTGTATCGCTCTGCAGCCATCCGGTGCTCCTCGACCCGCTCAACCGTCACCGGCGTGAAGGTGCCCACCCCCACATGGAGGGTAAGGAAGGCGATCTCGAGCCCGTGCTGTTCCAGTTGGGTGAGGAGGGCCCGGGTAAAATGCAGCCCGGCGGTTGGAGCCGCGATGGAACCCTCCGCCATCGCAAAGACCGTCTGGTAGCGCTCGGCATCGAGGGTGTCCTCGCGGGTGCGCCCGTCGATGTTCCGGGTGCGCTTCACGTAGGGGGGGAGCGGCATCACTCCCATGCAGGGGAGCTGTGCGCGGATGTCCGGCGTCCCGTCAAACTGCAAGAGACGGTGTCCCCCTTCGCGCCGATCGATCACCAGGGCGCCCACGTCCGCCCCAAAGCTCAGCCGTCGGCCCACGGGGAGCGACTTGCCCGGCCTCACCAGTGCCCACCACCGATTCGGAGACTCCTCCTCAATGAGCAAGACCTCGGCCTTTCCTCCCCCTGTTCGCCGCCCATAGAGTCGGGCCGGAATCACTTTGGCATCGTTGAGGACGAGCAGATCCCTTGGCCGCAGCCACAGGCTGAGCTCGCGAAATCGCCGGTGCAGAATCGCCCCATCGTCGCGGCGGACCACCAGCAGGCGGGAGGCATCCCGCTCCGGAATGGGATACTGGGCGATCAGCCCGTCCGGCAGATGATAGTCAAATTCTTGAATGTTCATAGTTCATGGTTCAGGGTGAGAGCTGGTGACGGATCACGGTCACAGCCCACCATTAACACTCAGGCTTGATGGTCCTCCACGGATGGAATTTTCCACGAACCATGAACCGTGAACTACCCATCAGGGAAGGCGTCGGAGCTCTGCCAGCGGGAAATAATGCTTCAGGATCTCTGGGTAGCTGTAGGCGAGATCCGCCATCCCCTTGGCCCCCCACTGGCTCAACCCCACCCCGTGCCCCCACCCCTGACCGATGAAAATCATTTCGCCCCCGTTGGGGTAAATGGTGAACCGCGTACTGCGGATCCGGTCCGGCCCCAGGATCTGGCGAAACCGCTTCCCGTCGATGTCGAGCACGCCCGCGTCATCCCAGATCCGGAGCCGACTGACCCGGCCGGACCGGGTCCGTCGGGCCGTTTCGATGCGACGGATCTCGCCCAACCGCCAGCCGAGCCGTTCGACGAGGGCCCGCCGGATCTCGGAACGCGGGATCGTCACCTCCCACTGATGAGTGGGGGCGCCAGTCGAAAAGGGATCTTGTGTGCCGATGATGAACGGATACTTTTTCTCCCAGACCTCCACCGCATCCTCGGTCTGCCCGCCTGAGTCGGCGTGGTAAAAGGCCGGGATCACCTGTCCCCGGTAGGTCAGCACCTCTCCCCGGGTTGCCTGAACCGCCAGGTCCGATCGGCGGTCCTCACCGCTCACCCCCCGGTAGAGCTGAGAGGCGGTCGTGGCATGGAGATGATACGGCGCCCCGGGATCCACCAGGCGCTCGTACAGGGCATAGGTCCGGGCCACCACCGCCTGGGCCCGAAGCACCTCAAGGGGCCACTCGGGGTTGGCCTCGATCTTCATTACCCCCCGGACGTACTCCTCGAGGGGGACTTCGTTGACGACCCGAAGACCTTCCGACGTATTCCAGACCTCCACACTCCCCCGGTAGGGTCTCCCATCGATCCAGACGAGACCTGCATCCGGCCGCAACCTGAAGGCGGTCCCCGGCCTTCCCTCCCAGGCCAATTGCACCGCTTTACCGGGGGGGAGGACCTGCACCACGGGGCGCTCGATTTCTTCGAGGCGGGACAGTCCTTCGGTCTGCAGATGAATTGCAGCGACCCCTTCCTTCAAGAGGACGCGGACCGGCCACTGCTCTGCCCAGCAGAGCCCTGAGGTGCAAAGGAGCAGGATGCCACTGATGAACCAGCTGCGCATCGACTGCCTCCCCTTCACCGGCGGCCGAAGAGGGAAAAGATGAGGGTGAGCAGGATACTGATCAGGATGGAGGTGGCCAGGGGGAAGTAAAAGGTAAAATCCCCTTTCCGGATGTAGATATCGCCCGGCAGCCGGCCGATGAGCGGAATTTTCCCCACCACGAGGAGGAGACCTCCGAGGAGGGCTAACACGATGCCGAAGAGAACCAGGAGCTTGGCGAATCCCTCAAACCCGAACATGCTCGTCGCGTTCTCCATGCACCGCCCGCAGGACCGACCGCAGTATATCACCCTGAGCCGGAGTCTGTCAGTCTGCCGGCCCGCCCTCAGTTCCCCCCCTCCCAAAACTCCCCTTGCGGGCGCGCCCTGGGCGGGATGCCGAAGTGATCGAAGGCCAACCGGGTCGCGGTCCGGCCCCGGGGAGTTCGGGCCAAAAATCCCGCCTGGATCAAAAAGGGCTCGTAGATGTCCTCGATGGTATCCTTCTCTTCGGCGACGGCCACGGCCAAGGTCTCCAGGCCCACCGGGCCCCCATCGAACTTCTCGATGAGGGTCTGCAGGATCCGCCGGTCCATGTCATCCAATCCCCGCTCATCGACCTCCAATCGCTCCAGGGCCATGTGGGCGAGTCCCTGGGTGATCACCCCATCGCCCAGCACCTGGGCGAAGTCTCGAATCCGCCTGAGCAGCCGGTTGGCGACGCGTGGCGTTCCGCGCGACCGACCGGCTAGCTCGGCCGCCCCCTCCGGACTGATCTCGACCCCCAGGATCTTTGCCGACCGGAGGATGATCCGGTGGATCTCCTCATCGCTATAGTAATCCAGCCGGTGCAACACCCCGAAGCGACTCCGGAGGGGGGCGGTCAGGAGGCCCGCCCGCGTGGTGGCTCCAACCAACGTGAACCGCGGGAGGTCCAGCTTGATGGTCCGCGCGTGGGGGCCCTGGCCGATGACCAGGTCCAACTGGAACTCCTCCATGGCGGGATAGAGGATCTCCTCCACCACCCGGTTCATCCGATGGATCTCGTCGACGAAGAGGACGTCCCGGTCCTCGAGATTGGTCAGGATGGCCGCCACATCCCCGGGCCGCTCCAAGACCGGCCCCGAGGTGGCGCGGATCCCCACCTGAAGCTCCGTCGCGATGAGATAGGCTAACGTGGTCTTGCCGAGACCCGGGGGGCCGTGAAGGAGCACATGATCCAGAGGCTCTCGCCGGGCCCGGGCCGCCTCGATGAAGACTCGCAGGTTCTCCTTTACCTTCTCCTGACCGATGTATTCGTCCCAGATCTTTGGTCTGAGGGTCGGCTCCCACTGCTGATCCTCCTCCAGGGGGCGACGGCTCACAATGCGATCGGTCATGGCCTATCCCTCGGCGTGCTCGGCGAGTAGACGTAGCGCCCGCTTGATCACCGTCTCGAAATCCTGATCCCCGTCCACCGTGCGGAGGGCTTTGGCTGCCGCCTTGGAGGCGACGGGACGGCTGTAGCCCAGATTGAGCAGCGCAGAAACCACATCCTGCAGGACCTCCTCGCTCGGGTCGCGCCGAGGTGCCGCAGCCGCCTCGACCGGCTCGATCAGGGACTGGACCTTTTCCTTGAGTTCCAGAATCATCCGCTCCGACGTCTTGCGCCCCACGCCCGGGATGGCGCTGAGTCGCACCAGATCCGCCCGTCCGATGGCAGCAGCGAGCTCCTCCGCCGTGATCCCGGAGAGGATGTTGATGGCCAGGCGGGGCCCGATCCCCGTGACGCCCCGGAGGAGGTCGAAGAGGGCCCGCTCCCGCTCCGTGATGAAGCCGTAGAGATGCAAGGCATCCTCCCGGAGGTAAGTCGCCGTGTGGAGGAGGACCTCGGTCCCCTCGTCAGGGAGCCGGTAGTAGGTGGACAGGGGAACAAAGACGCGATACCCCACCCCATTCACCTCCACGATGACGTGGGCGGGGTCCCGCTTCACCAACTGTCCCCTCAGCAGCCCGATCACCGGTGCCCCCTCGAACTAAAAAAAAGGCAGGATGAGAGTAAGATCGATGCGCCAGCCATCCGCCTCTCGGGTCATCGGATAACTCCGGACACCCGGGGTGCACTGAAAACGGGGAACGACGCGCCCCGAAAATTCTAGACCGACCTTCCCCGTCACCACGACCAGCTCGGGCGAACGATAATCCGCCGAGGTGAGTTCAAAGGTGGTGTGACAGCAGGTGGTCCGGCAACCGAGAGCCTTCATCCGGCTGATGAATTCCTCCCGCGTGAAGAGGCGTCTCGTCGTCGTCGTCCCCCGGTCGTAGATGGCCCCATAATCTTCTACATGCCACAGATTGAGAATTTCCACCAGGGCACCAGTGGCCGCCGCCGCCCGCTCGACCTCCTGCGGATCTGCCGCCCCCATGAGTACCGGGAGGAGCAACAGTAGGCTAGAGAGTCGCCAGCCGCTTCTGAAGACGCACCCCATGGATATGACAAATGGCTAACGCCAACGCATCTGTGGCGTCGGTGGGGGGCATTCCCGACGAGATTCCCAACAGCGAGGCCACCATCCGCTGGACCTGCTCCTTCGACGCTCTCCCGGCGCCGGTCAGCGCGCTCTTCACCTCCAGGGGACTATACTCAAAGACGTCAAGCCCGCCGTCGACCACGGCCAGAAGGGCCACCCCCCTGGCGTGACCGAGCTGCAGCGCCGTGCGGACATTCTTGGCAAAAAAAAGTCCCTCCACGACCGCGCATTCGGGCCGATGCTGCTGAATGATCGCCTGGAGGGCCTGGTGAATCGCCTGGAGTCTCAGCGGAAAGGGCCGGCGGGGAGGGGTCGCGATCACGCCGTGCGCGATGGAGATCAGAGATCGGTTTCGCACCTCCACCACGCCGTAGCCGGTGATGGCCGTCCCGGGGTCGATCCCTAGCACCCGGAACCCAGTGGTCACCCCCTGCTCCATGTGCTTAGGTTGTCAAAGCCGCCATGATCTCTTCAGGGATATCAAAGTTGGCATAGGCGTGCTGAACGTCGTCGTGCTCCTCGAGCCCATCCATCAGACGGAGCACCTGCTCTGCCTCCTTCCCCTCGAGGCGGACCGTGGACTGCGGCAGCATGGTAATCTCGGCGTGCTCGAGGGGGAAGGATGCCCGCTCCAAGGCCCTCTTCACTGCCTCGTAGTCCCTTAACGCGGTGACGACCTCGAATGTTTGCTCTGCGCTCCGGACATCCTCTGCACCTGCCTCGAGGGCCACCGCCAAAAGTTGCTCCTCATCCAGCCCCTTTCTCGCAAGGTGGATCAGGCCCTTCTTCTGGAACATCCAGCCGACACAGCCTGACTCCCCTAGGTTCCCCCCAAAGCGAGAAAAGATCTTGCGGATCTCCGCGGTGGTCCGATTCCGGTTGTCGGTCACCGCATCGAGTAGCACCGCCACCCCCCCGGGACCGTACCCTTCGTAGACGCACTCCTCGTAGGTGACCCCTTCCAGTTCCCCGGTCCCCTTCTTGATGGCCCGGATGATGTTGTCCTGGGGCATGTTGGAGGCCTTGGCCTTCTCCATGGCATCCCGGAGGCGATGATTCCCGGCCGGATCTCCCCCGCCGGTACGGGCCGCGAC
>Ga0209642_10000706_pt1 | contig 21703 bp, 22 predicted proteins | sample RifCSP19_2_FD_184025 | JGI IMG/M metagenome (GOLD analysis project Ga0209642, IMG submission 184025) | Soil microbial communities from Rifle, Colorado - Rifle CSP2_sed 19_2 (SPAdes) (version 2) | ecosystem: Environmental > Terrestrial > Deep subsurface > Rock core/Sediment | place: Rifle... | reverse complement strand
GCCGTGGTCGAGGATGACCGGCGCTTCCAGGCGGTCTGGCTCGAAGAGCTCGTCGGCAGGCACCTGACCGATCGGGGCGTCCTCGCCGAGCGAGCCTCGGCCTTCGGGTGGGATCTATCCGCTCCGCGAGCCGTGCTGCTGGCACAGGTCGACGGTGCCGCTGGTGCCGAGGCGGCCACCGTGCGTGTCCTGGCGGACGCGGCGCGACGTACGCTCGGCTCGCAGGCCATCGTCTGGGAACGGAGTGCGCAGGCCGCGGCCCTGCTCGCCCCGCGGCGTCCCGACGCCCCCGGGCTCGAGGAGCGCGCACGTGCCCTGCGACGAGAGGTCGCCCGGCAACTGCCCGGCATGCCGCTCAGGGTCGGGATCGGCCGGCTGCGCTCCGATCCGCTGCTCCTCCCCGATAGCCACGTCGAGGCGAGGCGCGCGCTCGAGGTCGCCCGGTGGCATCACCGGGGCGAGGCGGTCATGTTCGAGCGGATGGGTCTCGACCGCCTGCTGGCGAGTTGCGGTGACGATGAGCTTGCGGCGTTCCGCGAAATGATGATCGAGCCGCTGCTGGCGTACGACCGGCGCCATCTATCGGCGCTGGTCGAGACGCTGGAGGCGTACGCCGCGACCCGAAATGCGGCGGAGACCGCGCGGAAGCTGTACATCCACTACAACACCGTGCGCAGCCGGCTGGCCCGCATGGAGGAGCTCATAGGGCCGTTCCTCGGCGACCCGGACCGGATGATCGACCTCGCGGTCGCGATCCATATTCACCGGCGAGGACGCTGATACGCGGCGGGCGCGGTATACTTCGCGAAACCTTTAAGGACGGTCCTGAGAGACCTCCAAGGAGTCAAATCGGATGCTCGATATCGCCGGTACCCCTTCCGTCAGCCATCGGCCCTCGGCCGGTGGCTCTGTTGTTTCCTGGCCGGGGGCAGGGACGAAGCCGGCGGCGAGCTGGCCGCATCGTCATCTGCTCGACGTGGACCAGCTGTCGCGGGATCAGTTGGTGGCGTGCCTGGATCTGGCAGTCGAGATGCGGGAGCGTCGAGCGCGCCGCGAAACCCTCGACCTGCTCCGCGGCGAGGTCGTCGGTCTTGCGTTCTGCGAGCCATCGACGCGGACTCGCGTGAGCTTCGAGCTCGCGGCAGAGGCGCTCGGCGCCCAGGTGGTCGAGCTGCCGATCGATGTGAGCAGCGTCACCAAGGGCGAGTCACTGATCGACACCCTGCGAACGCTCGAGCGCACGGGCGTATCGACGGTCATCCTGCGCCACGGCATGAGCGGCGCCCCCTACCTGGCGGCCCGTGCGGTCTCACTGCGCATCGTGAATGCCGGTGACGGCCTGCACGGCCATCCCACACAGGCGCTCCTCGACGCCATGACCCTGCGTGAGGCGCTCGGCACGCTCGAGGGGCGAAAGATCGCGATCGTCGGTGACATCGCGCACTCGCGAGTCGCCCGTTCCAACCTGCACGCCCTGACGGCGCTGGGCGCATCGGTCTGGCTGGCCGGGCCGCCCGCGTGGGTGCGCGGCTTCAGCGGCTGGCCGGGAGTACATGTCGCGGATAGGCTCGAGGACGCGCTGGAGGGTGCCGACGCGGTGATGGCGCTGCGCATCCAGCTCGAACGCGAGGCGGGTGGTGGCGTGCCGTCGCTGCGCGAATACACCGCGCGCTGGGGCCTCGACGCGGACCGCCTGCAGGCTGCTCGACCGGAGGCCCCGGTCCTGCATCCGGGGCCGACCAACGAAGGGATCGAGATCACCTCCGAGTTGGCGGCCAGCGAGCGGAGCCTCATCGGCACGCAGGTCGTCAACGGCGTGGCGATGCGCATGGCGGTGCTCGCACTCCTCGCTCAATGAGCCGCTTCGGGTCGCTGGCCGATCCGCCCACCGCGTTCCTGCTCCACGGCATGCGAGTGGTCGATCCGGGCGACGGGACCGATACCATCGGCGACCTGGCGGTCCTCGATGGACGCATCGTCGAGGCCGCCGAGCTGCCGCCGGACGCGCCGCGCCTGGACGGCGCTGGCCTGGTCGCCGCGCCTGGCCTGTGCGATCTCCACGCTCACCTGCGCGAGCCGGGCATGGAGCGGGCCGAGACGATCGAGAGCGGCGCCCGCGCCGCCGCACACGGCGGCTACACCACGGTCTGCGCCATGCCGAATACCGATCCCCCGCTCGACGAGCCGGCGCGCGTCGGCATGGTGCTCGGCCACGCCCGCGGGTGCGCCTGCCGGGTGCGGGTGGTGGCCGCGGCCACTCGAGGCCGCGAGGGCGAGCGGATCACCGAGATCGGCGAGTTGGCCCAGATGGGCATCGTCGGCGTGAGTGATGACGGACAGGCGGTCGCTTCGGGACGCGTCGCCCGCGGCCTGCTCTCCTACCTGGGACCGCTGGGCCTTCCGCTCATCGAACACGCGGAGGACCCCAGCCTGGCCAGCGGGACGGTGATGCGCGCCGGCCCGCTCGCGACACGGTTGGGGCTGGCCGGCTGGCCGGCCAGCGCGGAGCTGGCGATCGTCGAGCGCGACATCGCGCTTGCCGAGGAGACCGGCGGATGGATCCACTTCACCCACCTGTCGACCGCTGTCGCGCTCGACGCGGTGCGCCGCGCGAAGGCGCTGGGTGCGCGGGTCACCTGCGATGTCACGCCGCATCACCTGGCATTCACCGACGCGTGGGTCGCCGGTGACCGCGGCTTTGCCTGGGACGAGCCGGCGGGCGTTGCGGCGGACCCATTCGGCACCTCGCTGGACCCGACCCTGGCGTACGACTCCACGTGCCGGGTGAACCCGCCCCTTCCATCGCGCGCCGATGCGCTGGCCCTCCTGGCTGGCCTGGCGGACGGGACGATTGACGCGATCGCCACCGACCACGCACCCCATCCGCGTGAGCGCAAGGCGGTCGAGTTCGCGGCCGCGGCGCCGGGGATGATCGGTCTGGAGACCGCCCTCTCGCTGGGGCTCGCCGCGGTGGCCGCCGGCTGCCTGACCCTGCCACGCCTCGTTGAGGCGATGGCCACGACACCGGCGAGGCTGATCGGCGAGGAACGCTCGCTGCGCTTGGGGGCCGCCGCCGACCTGGTCGTCTTTGACCCCGAAGCGACCTGGCGTGTCGAGACGGCGCGCCTGGCATCGGCCTCCACAAACACCCCGCTGCTGGGAATGGAGCTGCCGGGCGTGGTCCGGCTCACCGTGGCGAGCGGGCGGATCACCTACGCCGACGGGCTGGACCCTCTCAATTAGCCCGCCCGGGTCGACGCCGCGTCTGCGACCGGGCGCCGGATATGGGACCATGCGGACCGCCACCACGGACCCCGCACTGAGCGATGCATGTCGATTCGCACCAACGAGGAGCTCGACCCCAACGAGGGGCCGGGATTCGGCTGCTTTGTCTGGCAGGCGGTCCTGTTCGCAGGGATCCTGCTCCTCATCCCGGTGGGGCTCTTCACCTTCGGCTGGCCGGTCTGGCTGCTGGTTGTCCTGCTCTTCATCGATATGATCCTGCTCTTCTTCGTGAGCATGACCAGCGTCTTCCTGCTGCGGGTCTTCTTCGCCGACCGACGGCGCGGACGCGGCCGGACGGGGGGCGCCGCAACCCTGCCACCCCGCGTGGTCACAACCGATCCAGAGGAGACGACAGATGAGCAGTGAGCCGGAGCGGCCGCGCGGCAACGTCCTCGGGGGCCGGATCTGATGCCACTGATGGTCACCTTCTTCAACGTGCGCAAGGGTCGCGATGCGCTCTTCAAGCGCGGCATGCGCCACTTCTTCCCGCGCACCGCGCGCCGCTACGAGGAGGAGTACGGCATCCGCTTCGTCGGCTGGTACAACGTGACCGAGGGCTCGGAGTGGAACAACGTGCTGATCATGGACCTGCCCAACTACGCGGTCCTCGATCGCCTGTACGCGGACCCGGCGACGCGGGGCCTGGGGCACCGCGTGGCCGAATCGGTCTTCGACACGAAGCACACCATCTTCCTGCGGGAGCGGATGGGGCCCGACCTGGTGTACAAGCCATGACCTCGCCGCGCATCAGCGCCCTGCGTGAGCTGGCCGGTGAGGCCGAGCTCGAGAAGCGCGACTTCGTGTACGAGGCCACCGAGCAGCTCCGTCGCTTCCTGGAGGCAAATCGCGATCGCCTTCGCGAGATCGGCCCGATCAAGCTCGTCGATGACGAGCAGGACTACCTTGTCTTTGATCCGGTCGACCAGACCTGGACGACCCGCCTCACCTACCAGGACCCCGCCGACAGCGAGTGGTACGACGAGGAGCAGATGGTGGAGGCCGTGAGCGAGGTGGTCGAGCTCTACAACCTGGCCGACATCCTGTCGTGGTTCGGCGAGGCCGCTCGCGACCCGCTGAACCACCTCGTCCCGGCCGACGAGCTGGCGACCCGCGAGTCGGTCGGAGAGGCGAGCGACGAGGACTGGCAGGCGGAGCTGCCGAGCGGCCAGCAGGAGACGATCGCGGCGCAGCGCCTCTGGCAGCTCGCCGACGCGTATCGCACCCAGATCGGCGACCAGCAGAAGCAGGCGCTGCGTGAATTCTCCGCCAACGCGGAGGAGGTGTTGGCACGGACCGGCGACCTCGTCCTGCTGGAGGAGGAGACCGACGTGCTCATCCTGCGCTCCGACGGACGCTTCGAGACCTCGCTCGACGTGTCGGACATGCCCACCGGCACGGTGCTCGGCGAGGAGCCGCGGCGCCTCGGGCTGACGGTCACCGATGCACGCACCATTGCCGACGTGTACGACCCCACCGATATCCTGCAATGGGTCACCGATGCGCTCGCCGAGCGCTATCCGACGGTCGACTTCAGCGCGGTCTACGAATAGGCCGATGAAGCCGCTCGCCGTCGCCCCCGGGTCTGCGCTGCCCCGAGGGGCGGCACTTGGTGCGGCCAGCGTCGAGAAGCTGTTCGAGGCGGCCGGGGCCCTGCGCAGCGGCCACTTCCAGCTCAAGAGCGGCCGTCACTCGGACCGCTACCTCGAGAAGTTCGCCGTGCTCCAGTACCCGGCGCTCACCGTCGAACTGGGCCGCCGCCTGGCCGACGCGCTGGAACGCCACGACCCGACCCTGGTGGTCGGCCCCACCACGGGCGGCGTGCTGCTCGCCTTCGAGACCGCCCGCCAACTGGAGGCGAGACTCGGGCGCACGGTGCGCGGCGTCTTCGCCGAGCCGATGGAGCGCGGAACGCGGGCGCTTCGCCGCGGTTGGCCGGTGGCACCCGACGAGCGAGTGGTCCTGGTCGACGACATCCTGACGACCGGCGCCTCGCTGGCCGAGACAGCCGCCGCCGTGCGCGGCGCCGGCGCCTCCCCACTGGCCGCCGCCGTGATCGCGGACCGCTCGACGGGCCCGGTCGACCTCGGGTGTCCGCTCGGCGCGCTGGGGCGGATCGAGATCGACTCGTGGCCGGCCGACGCGTGCCCCGCCTGTGCGCGTGGCGAGCCGCTGGTCAAACCGGGCAGCAGCACCCAGGACCCTGCCAACGGCTAGCGGATAGCCGCTAGCCGACCGTCGCCTGTTGCCAGGTCACCTGCGTGATGCGCGCGGGCGGATGCTCCCCGTCGGCCGGCACGATTCCCTCTTCGGCCTCGAGCGGGATCCCGATCGGCGCCACGAAGTAGCGCCCGGCAAGCCGGCGCGACTCCGGATCGAGGGCGAATCCTGCCTTGGCACGATGAAAGGTGACGGTCAGGTCGGCCGCCAGCACCGGGTCCGATCGGGATCCATCGGTCAGGTCGATGCGGGTCGGCGCGTCCACCGCCAGGACGCGGCACGGCCGGCCGGCCGCGGTGGCGTGCGTGCGGATCGCGTTGGCCAGGTCCACCGCACTCGAGACGGGCTCGCGCAGCGGCCCGCTCGCCCCCGAGCCGAGGAGCGCGTCGATCAGCAGGCTCGCCGGGGAGAGGCGCGGCCGCAACCCGAGCAGCAGCTCCGGCGTGGGCGCCACGAAGAGGCTCAACGATCCGGCCGATGCCATGGCCTGCAGCACCGTCCAGTTGTGGGCGGCGGCACTTCCTCCGGCACCGCCGATCCGCGACGGGTCGCCGACCAGGACCGCCACGACCGGCCGGCCGGCGGCGGCCAGCCGGCGCGCCGCCACGAAGCCGTCGCCTCCGTTGTTCCCGGTTCCGCACAACACGACCGTGAGCGAACCTGGCGCGAGCGGACCTCCCGGGCCGGCGACCGGCTCGGTGATGCTCGCCAGTTCGACCAGGGCAATCTCGGCGACCGCGGCGCCGGCGCTCTCCATCAGGGCGTCGGGGCTCAGTCCCAACCGTTGGGCCGCCTCGTCAATCCGTCCCATCTCGTCCCCGCCGATGAGGACCGGGACGGTGCGTGCCGGCCGATCGGCCGGATCGGTCACGGCAGGGTCTTGAGGTACGCGACGACCGCCGCGATCTCCTCTGGGGAGAGGCTGTACGGCGGGCCGGCGAACGCCGGCATGCCGGCGCGCATCGCCGCGTCGGAGGTCGCCGGGTCGGTCCCGGCGATCCACAGCTCGGCCCAGGTATCGGGGTAGTCCGCGAAGAGCTGGGCCAGGTTCTCGCTGACCGGACCGTCCTTCACTCCGAGGAGGCTCGGGAAGATGGCGACACCGGCAAGGTCCGGCCCGTGGCACGCCTGGCAGCCGGCTGCGTCCATGATGGCGACCGCGTTGAAGCCGCCACCCGACGGCTCCGGCGTGCCGCTGGCCGACGCGTTCTCGCCGCCGAGGTTCGTTCCAAAGTAGGCCCCGCCGGCGAGCAGGACGATCACGGTGAAGGCGAGCGCCCAGGCAGGCACGCCGCTGGTGCGTGAATCGATGGGCGTGTGAACGGTCATCGGGTCACTGGCCTGCGCTCGCCGACGCAGCCGCAGTGGCACCGACTGCGTACTCGGCGCGGCGTCCGTCGGTGTACATCAGAAAGACGTTGAGCGCGGCTGCCAGCCCGCCGAGTGCAACCAGGCCGAGGCCCGAGCCGGCCACCGCATTGGCCCAGAAGAGCGTGGCTTCGATCTCCTCGGGCGCCGCGCCGCCCTGGAGCAGCGAGCCGTGCACCACGCCCCCCGCGATCAGCGCCAGCCCCGAAATCGCGGTGCCGGCAAAGGTGGCCCACAGGGTGGCGGTGGTCACGATGGTGCCGCCCCAGTCGCGACGGAGGAGGCGGGGGAAGGCGTGATCGGTCAGTGCCAGGAGCGCAAAGGTCGTGGCGCCGAAGAAGGCAAAGAAGCGAACCCCGACCGTCCATTCCGTCCCGCCGATCAGGTCGCGCACTGACCCGAGCGCCGAGAGCGCCTCGAGCAGGGCGGTGGTGGCCAGGAAGGCGAGCGCGACCATGGCGTACTGGACCGTGCCCGGCGACAGGAGGAGCGTCCAGCGGCCCCGCAGGCTGAGCAGCAGGTTGGCGATCGCGAGGAAGGCGGGGACCACGAGCATGATGGTGGCCGCGTTGCCGGCCTGTGTCAGCGCGAACGGCACGGAGCTGTCGACGAGGGCCGCGAGCGGGGCCAGGGCCGCGAGGACCGCCCAGGTCAGCCAGCCGAGCAGCGCCACGCCCGACGAATGCAGGGCGTTGCCGGTCGCCCGCGGGACGATGTAGTAGAGCACCCCGAAAGCGACCCCCAGGACCCAGACCGTCTCCAGGCCGCGCGCGTACGCCGCGCCCACCAGCGCCGCGAAGGTCGTACCGTCGCTCACCAGCGGGACCAGCGTCCCGACCGCGTACAGCACGGTGAAACCCAGCAGCGCTACGCCGAAGAACCAGACCGATGCGTACGGTGCACGCTCGCGAGCCGACATGCCGGTTCGCCAGAAGACATCGTTGACGAGCAGCAGGGCGAGCAGCAGGACAGCATCGACGGGAAGGGGGAATTCGGCGAGCGTGCCGGTGGCGGCGATCGATGGGACATAGATGGCGGTCAGCCCGGCCAGCATGCCGACGTTCCACAGGCCCGCCGCGGCTGCGCCGACCTGCTCGCCGACGAGGCGCTGTCCCAGGACGCGCGGGGTGATGAACAGGATCGCCCCCAGGCCCGCGTTGCTCAACCAGCCGAAGACGACCGCGTTCCAGAACCCTGCGCCGATCGTGGCGGGGCTCATCACGATCTCCAGCGTGCCGCTGAAGGTGGGGACGCTCAGGGTCAGGCTCAACAGGTCGGGGAAGAGCTGCATCCCGGCCCACAGGACCCCGATGCCGGTGGCCGCCACCAGCCAGACGATCGCCGCCACCAGGAACACGGTGGCCGCCGCGTCAGGTCCGTCGGGGATCAACGGCACGCGGCGCCGCGTGGGCGTGTCGTACGGTCGCAGCTTCTTGGGGTTCACTGCCATCGACGCGCGCAGAGCCTCCAGCGGAACAGACGGATTGGTGCGTCCGGGTTCGGTGCGGGTCGCGCCACGCACGAACCCGGCGGCATTGTAGCCGACGCTACGTCGCAGGCACCCCGCTCATCGGCGCCGCGGGCGCATTGTTTGACCGATCTCGACGCGGCGACTACCATCGGTGAGCGGGGTGGAGCAGTGGTAGCTCGTCGGGCTCATAACCCGAAGGTCGTCGGTTCGAATCCGTCCCCCGCAACCACGTCAGTTACGCACGGAAGCCGCCTCCCCCCAGGCGGCTTTCGTCTTGCCCGGATAGGCGCCTGACCACGCCCGGACCACCTGCGCGCCGCGGCGACCAGGGCCAGGTTCGCCAAGACCTGGCATCGGACCCAGGTCACGACCGAGCAGTTTCGGAGAAGCCGCCGCGGCGGCGGCTGCCTATCATCAGGGTCGACCCATCAGCTCTCGCAGAGAGGAAACCTGCAATGGCCGACACGCAGAAGTCCGCCAAGAGCACCACCTTCACGGTTGAGGAGAAAGCCGCGATGAAGGAGCGCGCCAAGGAGCTGAAGGCGGAAGCGCGCGCGGACCAGGACAAGGCGGACGGGGAAGGCGCCGTACTCGCCAAGATCGACGAGATGCCGGAACCGGATCGCGCCATGGCCAAGCGGCTCCATGCTGTCATCAAAGCCAGCGCGCCAGCCCTCTCGCCGAGAACCTGGTACGGGATGCCCGCGTATGCCAGGGACGGCAAGGTGGTCTGCTTCTTCCAAAGCGCACACAAGTTCAAGACGAGGTACGCGACGTTCGGCTTCAGCGACGAGGCGAACCTCGACGACGGCGCCATGTGGCCGACCGCCTTCGCTCTGACGGAGTTGACCGCCGCCGACGAGACGAGGATCGGCGCGCTCGTGACGAGAGCGGTGAACTGAGGACTGGGCTCACCACGGGGCTCCGCCCTGGGCGGGACGGCCTGAGCGGTCCCTACCGCGCCTTGGCGGCCTGCAGCTTGACCTTGGCGCGTCCCTTGGCGATCGAGCGGACGACGAGCAGGAAGATGATCGCCACGACCATGCCCAGCGTGGCGATGCGCGTCGCATCAACCGCCGGCTCCCACTCCACCTCGCCGTCACGGATCACCCATGCACCGGCGGGCGTCGCGCTCACGCCGAAGCCGCCGCCGCCGTTGTTGTCCTTGTCGCCGCCACCGCCACCGCCACCAACCACGTTGGCGGCGGGGATGATCATCACGCCGTCACGCTCGATCGGTTCGCCGTAGACGCGCTTCACGGTCATCACGTCGCGCGCACCGCTGAGCAGCTCATCGACATTCATCGGTCCTGGACCTCCTGGTGTGTGTTCGGGACCAGTCTAGGCCGATGCCGCTAGGTTGGCCGGTGCGCCCCCGGCTCCATCTCGACCATGGCGTGGTGGATCCCGTAATGGTCGAGCAGCGCCAGGTAAGGGTCCGGGTCCATCGCCTCGGGGGCCACGACGCCGGTTCCCGACCAGGCCCTGCTGGCCAGCAGCTCCATGGCGATCACTGGGTTGAAGCCGGTCTGCCAGCCGACCACCTGCGATCCGGTTGCGCGCAGGGTCTCCTCGGCATCGGCCATCTGGTAGAGGTACACCTCGCGTGGCTTGCCATCCTTGGTGCCGATCACCCAGGTGCCGACCACCGCGCGGCCGCGGAACTTGTCGCCCAGGGTGATCGGGTCGGGCACCACTGCCGCCACCACGTCGCGTGGCGAAACGTCCATCCCACGCACCTTCACCGGCTCCACGCGGTCGAGACCGATGTCGTGGAGGAACTGGAGCTTGGCGATGAAATCGGCGCCGAGCGCGTACTTGAAGGTGACTCGGCGCACGCCCTTCAGGTAACGGGGCACCAGGAGCACCTCCTCGTGCTCCACGTTGACGCACTCGACCGGGCCGATCCCCTCCGGGAACGGGAACTGCTCGGGGGCGCTGAACGGCTCGGTGGTGATCCAGTCGCCACGCGCGCCGTCCCACTCGACCGGCGGGTTGAGGCACTCCTCGATGGTCGTCCAGATGCTGAACACCGGGGCGAACGCGTACCCCGGCAGGTGCAGGTCACCGCCGTCGCGGATGTGCACCTCGTGGACCTCGTCGAACAGGTGCTTGGCGGCGTGCGCGGCGAAGACGTCGGTCAGGCCGGGGTCCATGCCCATCCCCAGCAGCGCCAAGCGCCCCGCCGCCTCCCACTCGTTGGCGCGGGCGAACTGCTCGTCGGCGAGCTTCACGCCGGGCAGCCGGAACGGATCGGTCGGGTGCGGCCGCGACAGGCTGGTGGCCATGTCCATATAGTTCACGCCAGCCGCCAGCGCCCCATCGAAGAGCGGCATCACGAAGCGCGGGTCAACGGCGTTCATCACCAGGTCGACCCGGTACCGTCGCGCCAGCTCGGCCACCGCCGCGGAGTCGCCCGCATCGATCTGCTCCACCGGAAAGCGCCCCGCGTCGCCGATCAGTGCCTGGAGTGCCGTGGCACGCGCCAGGTCGCAATCGGCCAGCACCATCGTCTCGCACCAGCCGCGCTGGGCGCTCATCCTGGCGATCGCCTCGCCCACCGTTCCCACGCCCACCAGGAGGACTCGCATCTTGAAACTCCGCGCTTGTCTTCGGTTGTTCTGGTCGTGCGGCGCCTAGCCGAAGATCTGGCGCAGCGCGAAGAGCACGTTGGCCGGGCGCTCGGCCAACCGTCGCATGTACCACGGATACCACGCCTCGCCGTAGGCGATCAGGGTCAGGACCCGATAGCCCTCCTTCGCGAGGCGCAGCTGCTCGCCGTGGCGGATCCCGTAGAGCATCTCGACTTCAGTCGCGTCGGTGGTGAATCCGGCACCGCGCGCGGACTCGGCGACACGTTCGATCAGCTGCGTGTCATGCGTGCCGAGTCCCAGCCGCAGCTCGCCGCGCGCGGCGTACGGCAGCATCTGGACGCACAGCGCGTGGTATGCCGCGTCCACCTCGCTCTTGCGGCGGTAGGCGATCTCCTTCGGCTCGTCGTACGCGCCCTTCACCAGGCGGATCGACGGATGGAGCGGCAGCAGGGACTCCACATCGGCCGGCGTTCGGCGCAGATAGGCCTGCAGGCAGATGCCCGCGTTTGGATGGGTCTGCTTGAGGGATCGGTACAGGTCCAGCGTGGGATCGGTGTAGGCGCTCCCCTCCATGTCGATCCGAAGCGTGCCATTCATCTCTGCCGCGTGCGTAGCCAGGCCGCGGAGATGCTCGAGGGCGGCCTCCCGATCCAGGTCGAGGCCGAGCTGGGTCGGCTTGACGCTGATCTCGGCATCCATGCCGCGCGCCGCGATCTTGCGCATCAGGTCGTGGTAGTGGTCGGCGACAGCCTGCGCCTCCGACAGATCGGTCAGGTTCTCGCCCAGCCGGGTGAAGAGGACTCCCATCCCGTGCGGGCGGAACGCCTCGGCCGCGTCCAGAGCCGCCTCCATCGTCTCGCCGGGCATGAAGCGGCGGGTCGCGCGGCGCACGAACCAGAGGCGCGGCAGGGTGCGCTTCAGGAACCGATTACGCGCCATCCACAGCAGGATTCGTCGCATGGACCGATGATCGCACGCCATCGGCAGCACCGACGGCCTTCGCCGGCGGCGATCAGTCGCAGCCGGGTGGAAGCTCGGTGGTCGGCCGGTACGTCACCATATAACCGTTGGCGGTGGCCGTGATGGTGGGCTCGGGATCCGTGCGCAGGATGATCGAGAGTTCAACGGTCAGCCGGCCGGCGCTCATCGCCGATTCCCACTCCGGCGGAACGCCCCCAAGGCTCCCGTCGGGCAGATCGGCCCGCCATGTCACGTTGTTGAAGGACCCGAGCCACTCGATCCCGCAGTGGACGTACAGCCGATAGGGGTACTCAACGTCGGGCTCGATGATCGACCCGGGCTCGAGCACGAACGGCTCGGGCAGCGACGGATCGGGGTGCACCTCCCCGGGTCCGGCCACCGCCCCGGGCAGGGACAGGTCCACGTCCACCAGGGTCCGCTCTTCCGGGGCGCCCGCCGGCGGATCGTCGGCACCGAGCTGGATGGCGAATGGCCCGGATGGCAGCCTGGCCCGTTCCAGCGCCACGAGATAGGCGTGCGGGTTGGCGTCCGCGGTGCACGCCGACGGCGAATCGACCAGCACGATCTCCGCGTGGACGAGCGCCCGCTCCCGATCCACCACCACGTTGTCCAGCCGGAGGTTCGGACAGCTCGACCCATAGACGGCGCCAAACCAGATGACGACCTCGGACTCGAAAACGACTGCCGGAGGGTCGCCGGAGAGACCGATATCGGTCCAGAGCGCCCCGTAAGACGGCTGATCGCTGGCGATGCCGGTGCGGTACGGCTGACCGGCACCCTGCTCGTCGGCCAGCAGGCGCCATCCGTCACCCTGCTGAGCCTGGGGTCCTTCGGACGGCACGTCCGCCGGATCGGCGCCCTCGAGGCAGACCCGCTCGCCGGCGAAGCGCTCCTCGACGGCGGCCAATCGGTCCTCGCTGAGGACGCCAATGCCGATCCCGACCACGCCCTGGGTGACCGAGGTCCACGAGCTGACCGGAAAGAGCGGACCGATCTGCTCGCCCACCCGGCGCTGCAGATCCTGCAGCTCAGCGGTGGTCCAGGCGACACCGACAGCCACCACCCCCACGTCGGGGAACTGCTCCTCCAGCTCGGCCTGGCGAGCCTCGGCGTCGGCGCTGAAGGCGACCGTGATCCAGCCGAGGTGATCTCGATCGATCCAGATCTCCTCGAAAGCGGGCCTGTCTGCCGCCCATGCGCGGATCTCCTCGGTCGGCTGCTCATTGGCGACGTAGATCGGCGCATCCCGGTACCACCCGGCGGGAGCGCTGACTCGCTCGACCGTTTCGCAGAGGGGAATCGAGAATCCAGCCGGCGATTGCCCAGGCCCCGGTCCGCCCACCAGCACCGACCCACCGAGCACGGCCAGGGCGATGGCCACGGCCGCGACCGGCAGCAGGACCACCGAGCGCCGTCCGCCGCGCCGCGCCTGTCCGAGTCTCCGCCGAACCGTTGCCCCATCGACCGCGAACGGCAGCTCATCGGCCTCGCTGGCCAACTGCGCACGGAGGAGCTCCTCGATGTCGCGCTGGCCTCTCATGTCGGCCTCTCCGCCTGCCACGCGCTCTCTGCCCCGACGTCGAGTGCCTCGCGCAGACGCCCGAGGCCGGTCTTGAGGTGGTACTTCACCGTGTTGGAGCTGATCCCCAACGCGGTGGACGTCTCCTCCACGGTCAGCCCGGCGTAGTAGTGCAGCGAGAGCGCGGCCCGCATGCGGGCCGGCAGGCGGTCCAGCGCATCGCGCAGCGCGATCCGCTCGGGGTCGGGACCCGGGCTGCTCGGATCGAGCGTCGCCAGGAGCTCCTGCTGTGGTCGCGCGCTGCGACGCCTCGAGAGCGCATGCCGCGTTGCGATGCGCAGCAGCCACGGGCGCAGTGACGCCGGCTCGCGCAGCGATCCGATCCGCTTCCAGGCGCTGACCATGGTGTCGATCACGACCTCCTCGGCATCGGCGTGGCTGTGCAGGATGTGGAAGGCGACGCCCTGAACCAGGCGCCCGTACCGCTCGAGCAGCAGCTCGATCGCGTCGGGGTGCCGCGCTCGCAGGTCATCGACCAGCCGCTCGTCCAGATCACACCTTCATGTGCCGTCACCGATAAGACGCCAGGGCGGCCCGCATCGGGTAGGTTGGCTCGCCGAAGGATTCGGTGGCCCGAAGAACGTGACGGCCCGATGCGTGCCCGAATGCCGAGGCCCAACCCCAGCGATCGGGAGCAGGTCCGTCGCAAGCTCTGCCCGCTTCAAGAATAGAGACCGGCGAAAGTCCTGCGGGACGGACCGATACACTGAGCGCGAATCGACGGGCCGTTAGCTCAGGGGCAGAGCAGGGGACTGTTAGGTCCACCCACCCTATCCGCTGTGCTCTAGGCGTGCGATATTGTGCGTAAAGAGCCGAATCTCCTGCTGTAACAGGGCCTCCGCCAAGAGCACAATAATCGCCAACAGCACATGATTCGCTGACTGGCCAGAAGCCGCCACGCGGCCCGTGGGCAGGTTCCGCCGGCAGCCGGGCTTCTCGAATTGGCGGATGTCAGCCTCCGGCTGTACATATGTCCACCTCCCGGCTGACATTGGATTGTGCGGTGATCTCGCAGGCCGGCGAGTGTGCACTAATCCTTCTCGATGCGAGAAGTTGACTTTCTCGGCTGGACGCGCTACCGTCGCTGCCTCATGCCGGACCTTGACACGGAGCAGCTAGAGCAGGCACTGCGCAACCTGGGCGACCTGCTGGCCCGACGCTGGCAGCACTACGAGCTCGTCCTGATCGGCGGCGGCAACCTCATGCTGCGTGGGCTCATCAGCCGAACGACGACGAAGGACCTTGACCTGCTCGGCGAGCGGACCGCAGAGGCGGTTCAGCCGCTGCGGCCGATGCCCGCCGAGCTGGCGCGCGCCATCCGAGACGTGGCCGACACCCTCGGCTTGGCGCCGGACTGGATCAACGTCGGCCCACAGTCGCTGCTTGACCTTGGACTGCCCGTCGGCTTCGAGGAGCGTCTTGAGCGCGCCGACTACGGCAACGGTCTGGCGGTCTGGCTGGCGAGTCGGTTCGACATGGTCTGCTTCAAGCTCTATGCCGCTGTCGATCAGGGTACGCGCAGCCACCACTTCCAGGACCTCCAGGAGTTGCGGCCAAGTCGCGACGAACTCCTCGCGGCGGCGCGCTGGACGATGTCGCACGACCCGTCGGCCGGTTTTCGCGGCCTACTGATCACCATCCTTGAACAGCTGGGGGTGGAGCATGCCGACGCCGCCCTCGGATAGGCTGCGCGACGCCCTCGTCCAGCGCGCTTGGGCGCAATGGATCGCTCTGGGCGTGTCAGCTGTCGGACGCGCCGAGGAGCACGTCGTCGACCCCGAGGCGCTGGTGGCGCTTACCGCCGAGCTTGGGGACGCCGACGCTCGGCTGCGCGACGCGAGCATCGACTGGTGCATCGCATACGGCCGCTACGTCAACACCACCCGACTACGACGCGTCGTCGACGAGGTTGGGGCGCGCCCGGAGGCCACCGGCGAGTACGCCGGCACGGTGGCCGCCGGCGGCGGGCCTCGCTGGCCGATGGCCTCCGATCCCAGACCCGGCTATCGGAGCCGGGGGAAGGCGCGCCTCGAGCACCTCGACTCGACACCGCGCCTGATCCTGCGCCTGCGAGCCGCCTTCGGCGTGAACGCCCGGGCTGATGTTCTGGCCGCACTCGCGCTGCGGCCGGGCGCCGCGCTCACCCTGGCGGATCTTGCTCGCATCACGCGGTTCACCAAGCGCAACGTGGCGCTCACGGTCGATGCTCTGGCGCTCGCGGGCCTCGTCGAGCTCGAAGCGGTCGGGAACGAGCGACGTGCCAGTCTGCGTCGCGAACGCCTCCGACCGTGGCTACCAACCGTGCGCGTCGAACCGGTGGAGTGGGTCGATCGCTTTCGGGTCGGTCTCGCGACGCTTCAGTTCCTGGCGGGCCAGCAACCGACGAAGCGAAGCGTACGTGCCATCGAGGCGCGCGTGCTCGTGAGGGACCTCCAGCCCGCGATTCGGCGCGCTCTCCTGCCACAGCCCGAAACGGGCAGGCTCGGCGAGGCCTTTGGCGACGCATTCGATGAGTGGGCCGAACGGCTGACGCTGGTAATCGGGACGGGCGCCTAGCCCCAGAAGATCGCCATCGGGTCGCGATCGACCTCGGCCAGCAGGGGTCCGACGTTGAGCGATGGCTCGGTGTCGCCGTACCGGTGCCAGCGACCATGACGATCGGCCCAGAACAGGCTCCAGACGCCGAGCCGCGGCTCGTAGCGAAAGCGAGCGATCCCCTGGCTCGTCCAATCCTCGGCGTCGTCCTTCGGGCGCCACGGCGGCCGGCGCTCGACGATGGTGATGGCGTTCCCCTCGATGACCACCTCGAGCCGCATCTCGTTGCGGATGCGCGCCGGGATACGACGTTCGCAGTAGTCGCGAATTCGCTTCTCAGCGGCGCGGCGGACGAGCTCAGGAATCGGCATGGGGTCTCATCATCACCCGACCAGGACGCCTGAGGCAAGGAGATAAGCGGAAGGATTGGCCTCGACGTGCTCGCGGCAAATAGCGAGGACGTCGGTCGTAGACTGAGCACAAATCGGCGGGCCGTTAGCTCAGTGGCAGAGCAGGGGACTTTTAATCCTCGTGTCGTGGGTTCGAATCCCACACGGCCCTCTCTCATTCGGGCAAAGCAGTGGGCCGCCCCTGCGGGACGGCCCACTGCCGGACTCAGGAACTCACGAGGCTTAGCTGCCGGGGAGGTACATCAGCAGCAGCTGGCCGTCCTCCATTCGCTTGGCATACGAACCGGTAGCGGTTGTCGGTGGACCGACCCAGGTGTAGCCGGGGTCATTGAATTGCGGGAGGTCAACGTGTGACTGAACGTCGAGTGCCCACCATCCGGAGCCAAACCAGTGGGACACGTCGACGATGCCACTTGTCTCCGCTCCACCCTGCGTCGCTGTCGCGACGTGCGTCCATGTGTCGACCATGTCGTAGCGCCAGATCTTGGCGGCCGATGTGTCCTCCTGCAGCATGAGACTGTGCTGGCCCACGTCGAGATTGTCTGGGCTTCGCATCCCCATTCCTGCCACGATCGTGGTGGTGGTCCCGTTGGCGTTCAGGGTCCGGTGCCATCCCTCGGCCAGAATTGAGAACGAGTCGACGATGCGCGGATCCTTCTCGTTCAGCACCATCTTGAAGACGCGGCCATCGGCATCAATCCACGGCTTGTTGATGGGATTGCTGCTGGGGAATCGCGCCAGCCGTCCAGTTGCTGCGCTCTCATACATCCGGGTGTTGCCGGTGTCCGCAAAGTAGATCACGCGCGGATCATCCGGATCGTAGGCAATATCCTCGACCCGCACGAACTGGAAGACGTTGTTAGCGTTGGACCAGTTCTCCAGCGCAGCCTGCGGGGCCTCGCCAGTCACTCCCCGCGCGACGTCTGTCGGTACGTGGATGAAGCGGCCGCTCCAGTCGTCGCCGGCAGCCATCTCCAGGTAGTCGTTGGCATCGTTGAACGGATCGTACGGATCAACTGAGCCGTCGTCGGTGGCGGTGACCTGGAAGGCCCAGAGCTGACCCTTGTCAGCCATCAACTGTCCAGCGTCCTTGGCGGTGTACAGGTAGAGCTGCGACGACGGTGCGTTGAACGTGTCGTCGCCAGACAGGATGGCAAGGTTCTTCCACCCGCCCGGGACCACGACCGAGTTCTCGTGGTTGTGGCGACCCGCACGGCTCATCACGTCGAACTCGCCGGTCACCGTGTCGAACCAGACGCTGTAGCCGGCCTGCCGATTGGGGGCAATTGCCGGATCCGCTCCGTAGACCGCTCCGGCCGGCACGGAGTGAATCGTCTCGTCAGCTTCCTCGTTCAGGAAGAGGGTGTAGTTGGGGAAGCCATGCTCGGGGCCCGCCATGAACGACGAGCAGAACCGAACAAAACCCGCCTCAGGACCAAGCACCACTTCCATCTCGGTGATGCTCCGCTCCACGGTGTCGACGCGAACGCGGGTCACCGACGAGGCCTGGCGGTCCGCCTTGCCCCCGAAGGGAACGGGGGACTGCTCATGGGCGACGTACAAGTCCACCCAGCCGTCACCGGGCACCACCCCGATTCCGTCAGGGATGCCCTCGAACAGCACGTCGTCAAACGTCTCCCCCGAGTTGATCAACGCGGTCAGGTCTCCAGGGGTTGACCCGCCCGGCGCGTAGTTGCCAACCAGGCTGATGTACGGATCGGACGCAGTGTTGTAGCCTGCGCCAAGTGTCGATGTAGGCACCGCGATCACGAGCGCGACAGCGGCCAGCAGGGCGCGGGCGCGGCGCTTCTTGGTGGAGAAGGGAGTCATGGGCCAGTCTCTCCTCAGGTGCGGATACATCACGACCACCGAGCGCCGCGGGTACGCGACGCGGTGAAGAGGCCCTGAGTCTGCGCCGATCGATGGCCCTTGTGGGCGCTGAAATCGCGGTTACGGTGCCCGGGCGCACCACAACCGGTCGCGGGCCGGGCACAGATCAACCGGGACGGAGCCTGGCGGAAGCCGCTAACCTGAGCCTCGCGCGCACCCAGCGCCCATCCCCGCCCGAACCCTGACGGAGACAGATGCGCCTCCCCCTGATTCCCCGTGAAGAGAAGTTCTTCACGATGTTCGTCGAGGACGCCCAGAACGTCCTCGGCGCAGCCCGCTTGCTGGAGCAGTTCTTCCGCAACTACGACGACCGCGAACGGATCGCGAGCCAGCTGCTCGACGCGGAGCACGCCGGTGACCAGATCAGCCACGACATCGGCCACAAGCTCGAAAAGACCTTCGTCACCCCGTTCGACCGAGAGGACATCCATGCCCTGATCAGCCGCCTGGACGACATCCTGGACCTGATCGAGGAGGTCGCCGATACCTGCATCCTGTACAACATCGAGGCGCCCACCGAGACCGCCCAGCAGCAGGCCGAGATCATCACCCGGCAGTGCGAACAGCTGGTCGAGGGACTCGGCAAGCTCAAGAAGTTCAAGGGGCTCGAGCAGCACTGGATCGAGATCCATCGGCTTGAAAACGAAGGGGATCGGATTGCGCGCCAGGCGGTCGCCGAGCTGTTCAAGCACGGGCAGAACCCGATCGAAGTGATCAAGTGGAAGGACGTCTACGCGCTGCTCGAAGATGCCATCGACGCGGCGGAGGATGCCGCCAACGTGATCGAGCGGATCGTCGTCAAGCATGCTTGACGGCTTCACCGCGATCCTGATCGCGGTCCTGCTGCTGGCGGTGTCGTTCGACTACATCAACGGCTTCCACGACACCGCCAACGCGATCGCCACCTCGGTCAGCACCCGCGCCCTCAGCCCGCGCCTCGCCATCGCGATGAGCGCCACCGCCAACTTCGTCGGGGCGCTGACCGGCACCGCGGTGGCCAAGACTGTGGGCTCCGGGCTCATCGAGCAGCAGTTCGAGGGCCAGGTGGTGATCGCCGCAGCGCTCACCGGTGCCATCGTCTGGAATCTGCTGACCTGGCGCCTCGGCATCCCGTCGTCGAGCAGCCATGCGCTCATCGGCGGGCTGCTCGGGGCCGTGGCGGCCGCGGCCGGATTCGGAGCCTGGAAGGTCGACGGAATCGTCAGCAAGGTGCTCCTCCCGTTGGTCAGCTCGCCGATCGCGGGCTTCCTCGTCGGTCTGGGGATGATGGTGCTCATCTTCAATCTGTTCAAACGCGTTCATCCCAAGAAGATGAACGACCGATTTCGCCGCCTCCAGGTCGTGTCGGCGGGGTTCATGGCGTTCAGCCACGGGAGCAACGACGCCCAGAAGACGATGGGCGTGATGACCCTTGCCCTCCTGAGTGCCGGCATCATCGACGAGTTCAAGGTTCCCCTGTGGGTCATCCTCATCGCCGCCTCGGCAATGTCACTCGGGACGGCTGCGGGCGGCTGGCGAATCATCAAGACGATGGGCACCAAGGTTGTCAAGCTCGACCCGGTGCACGGCTTCGCCGCGGAGACGACGGCGGCCAGCGTCATCTTCGGCGCCTCGCTGCTGGGCATGCCGGTGAGCACCACGCACGTGATCTCGAGCGCGATCATGGGCACCGGCTCGTCCGACCGTTTCAACGCCATCCGCTGGGTGGTGGCGCGCAACATCGGAGTCGCCTGGGTGCTGACCATCCCCGCGACGGCAATGACCGCCGCGCTCGCCTACTGGATCCTCAACCCGATCCTGGGATAGCCCGCCGCGGCGGCGCGGACTCCTTAACGCGCCGTTGATCTGCGGCTCCTGTCCCGTTGACGCGCAACCTCCAGCCTTGGCCCTGCTACCGCTTCGCCACCGCTGGAGGAACCCTTGACCAACTTCACGACCGCTGTCCGCACCGGCCTCGCGCTTGGTGCGGCTGCCGCCCTGCTCCTTGCCGCCTGCTCCTCGCCATCCGCATCAGGCCAGCCGAGCGCCGATGGCGGGATCTCCGGCGAGATCTCCGTCTCCGGCTCGTCCACCGTCGAGCCGATCTCCAACTCGGTCGCCGAGAAGTTCCAGGATGCGAACCCGGACTTCGACTTCGTGGTGGAGGGCCCTGGCACCGGGGACGGCTTCGCCAAGTTCTGCAAGGGCCTGACTGATATCAGCGACGCCTCGCGCGCCATCAAGGACGAGGAGGTCCAGGCCTGCGCCGACAACGGCATCGAGTACGTGGAGCTCAAGATCGCCTTCGACGGGCTCTCGGTCATCACCTCGGCCGAGAACAGCGCGGTCGAGTGCCTGAGCTTCCTGGACCTCTATGCGCTGCTCGGCCCGGAGTCGGAGAACTTCGAGACCTGGTCCGATGCGAACAGCCTCGCGGCTGAGCTGGCCGCAGAGTTCGGTGGCGACTACGGCGCGTCGCACGCGCCCTATCCCGATGCGCCGCTGGCGGTGACCGCTCCCGGCGAGGAGTCGGGTACCTTCGACAGCTTCGTCGAGATTGCGCTCGGCAAGATCGCCAAGGCCCGCGGGCAGGACGAGACCACGCGCCCGGACTACACCGCATCGGCCAACGACAACGTCATCATCGAGGGGATCACCGGCACCTCCAGCTCGCTGGGCTGGGTCGGCCTGGCGTTCGCCGACAGCGCCGGTGACGAGATCAAGGAGATTGGCATCGACAAGGGCGACGGCTGCGTCGGCCCGTCCGCCGAGACCGTCTCCGACGGCAGCTACCCGATCGCCCGACCGCTCTTCATCTACGTCAACCTGGCGAGGGCTGCGACTAATGAGGCGGTCGCCGCCTACGTCGACTTCTACCTCTCCAACGAGGGGATCGCCTCGGTCGCCGAGGTGGGCTACGTGGACCTGCCGGACGACCAGCTCGCCGCGACACGTTCCGCCTGGGACGCTCGCTGACCTCGCCTCTCCTCCTCCGCGGTCGGGCCGGTGGCAACACCGGCCCGACCCATCTCATGACCTCCCGAAACGGTACGCTAGGACCTGACCGATGGCCCCCTCGACCGGCGTCCAGCCCCGCGCCCTGATCGTCACCGACCTGCGCGGCAGTTCCGCTCGGCGTCGGCGCGAGGCGGCCGTCCGCACCGTCTTCCTGGCCGCCGCCGGCACCTCGGTGGTGATCAGCCTGCTGATCATCGTCTCGCTCGCTGGCGAGGCGTTCAACTTCCTGACGCGGGTCGATCCGGCGCTCCTCTGGGAGCGTGGCTGGTTCCCGCGACGCGACCTGTACGGGGTCCCGACCATCGTGGCCGGCACGCTCACTATCGCCGGCATCGCCATGCTGGTGGCCACCCCGCTCGGACTCGGTTCCGCGATC
>Ga0209642_10000704_pt1 | contig 21724 bp, 21 predicted proteins | sample RifCSP19_2_FD_184025 | JGI IMG/M metagenome (GOLD analysis project Ga0209642, IMG submission 184025) | Soil microbial communities from Rifle, Colorado - Rifle CSP2_sed 19_2 (SPAdes) (version 2) | ecosystem: Environmental > Terrestrial > Deep subsurface > Rock core/Sediment | place: Rifle... | reverse complement strand
CGACGGCGAGGATCGCCAGGATCGCGCCGAGGCCGTCAATCCCGAGAAGCTGTGCCAGGCCCCAGGCGATGAGAAAGATGGCCAGTAAGAGCATGCCGATGTTTCTGGTGAATCTCATGGTGGCAGTCCTTTCCTAGAATCAGGCGGGTGGCGGGCGTCGGGTCCAGCGACCGTGGTCAGCTACTAGAACGATTGAGGATCCAACAGTCTCCGGCTTCCCCAACCGCGGCTTTCCCGGCGTCGAGAGCCGCGGAGACGCGGTTCAGCTGTGGGGCGAGCTTATCCGGGCCAAGGTGCTTCCGTTGCACGGCATCTTCTTGAAACGCCTGCCGCGATCTCGCGGGTATCGAGACGAACCTGCGCAAGTGCCCCCTTTGGAGAGTCGGTTGTCCGATCACGCGATTGGAATATTCCTCCGCCGTACTTGGGCGGGTGCCAAGAAGAGCATCGCCGTCGCACCGGCCAGGCTGCCATCCAGCAGGCCGATTCCGTGCCCTTCCTATTGACGAGTGTGCTGATCAGTGGTTGTGGTTCGAGTGTCCACGGGTCCACGCGGGCGATAGAAGATCACCCAGATGGTTCTTTCAAGCGCCCACGCGATCAAGGCATACACCAGCATGGCGATCACGGATGAGACTTCCAGCACCATGCCACCCGCCGACGGTGTCGCCGTCAACCCCGCAAAGGGCAACAAGAAGAGGCTGGTGAAACCATAGATGAATTCGGCAATCGGGCTAGCCGGGTTGGCCCCGATCAGCTTCAACCCGATGCGCAGCGCGATCAGGGCTTCGAGTATGCCGAATAGCAGCCAGACCAACTGGGTAGCTTTGACGGTGAAGATACGTCGTTCTCGTTCCGGTTCCTTCTGTGTCGTCCGAACCTCTGATACTCTCTGCTCTGACATTCAGACCTCCTTGAACAGGACCCCTGGCGAAAGTTGGAGGAGTCCTCTCAATCGTTGGCAGGGGTGCTGTGACGCACCCCTGCTCGACGGCTCGTATGCGAGACGAAAGTGGGCTGGGCTAGACTCTGCGGCGGACTAGATGGACTAGCGCTATCACGATGACGGCGCCCAGCAGTGTCACCAGCATGGTGGGGAGGTTGACCGCATCGTTGATCGTCCCGACCCCGAATATGGGGCTGAGAAAGTAGCCGGCCAGGAACGCGCCCACGACGCCCACGAGGATGTTGATCAACAGGCTCGCTCGGTCCTTCATGATCTCACTCGCCACCCAGCCGATCACTGCGGCAGCGACCAAATAAATTAGCAGGTTCATCTCAATCTCCTATGTGTGTGTGCGAATTGCATCGAATCCCGGTCTTCCTGGTGTCAGACTCTCTCTCAGCCGAGAAGCAGGCACAGCGCCCCTCAGGCTTTGGCCTCGCCTCGGATCTGCTTCCGATAGTCTCATCCTCCTGAGCCTTTGGGGATGCTGCCCCAGTTGGCGCCGGTGCTCGGGGCAGCCTGATGTGCTGGCTTTCGAACCGCGTACCTGACCGGAGGGCCGCATGAACCTACGTGCGCAGGCTGTCTGCAGCGAATTGCAGACGCTCGGCCACGCGCTCGGGCGTCTCACCTTTGCTGATGAATGCGTCGGCTCCGGCGGACATGGCGGCCTGCTGACGGGCATCCAGATGGCTGATGAGGACAACAATGATCGCAATCGGACAGGCCAGGCGCAGTTCAGCCAGGGCCTGCACTCCCAAGTCGGTCGGGAGTATGGCCCAATCCACCAGCAACATGTCGAACCCGGCCGTTGGAGCCTGCGCCAATGTTGTCGACCAGTCGGCGGTTTCACCGACGATTTCCATCTTCAGGTCCCGCAACATCACACGCAGAGCTTTGCGCTCATCGGGCTGGGCATCGGCTAGAAACACGCGGGTCATGAATTCATACTGCACCAAACACTCCCCGGCCACATCCAACTGGTGGGGAGTGTTTGCCTCCGCCACTTGGGGGAGGGACAGCAGAGGCTCAGTCGACCAGTCGCTTGCGCAGCGCCAAGGTGACGGCTTCCGTGCGGCTGGCAACACCCAGCTTGGAAAGGATGTTGCTGACATGGGACTTGACGGTGGAGGGGCTGACGGTCAGCCTCGCGGCGATCTGCGTGTTGTTCAACCCCTCGACCATCAAGGCCAGCACTACGCGCTCGCGCTCCGTCAGGTCGAGGCCGGGCTTCGGCGGTTGGCCGGCGGCATGGACCAGCGCCTGGGCAGCTTGGGGAGAGAGGGTGGCCCGGCCGGCATGCGCGGCGCGAATGGCCTGGGCCAGCTCGTCGGCCGACACGTCCTTGAGCAGATAACTGATGGCTCCGGCCTGGAGCGCGCTTTGGACCAGGATCTCTTCCGTGAAGCTCGTCAACGCAATCACCTGGATCGATTCGGACTGGTTGCGGATGAGGCGCGTCGCGGTGGCCCCATCCATGTCCGGCATGACCATATCCATCAGAACTACATCCGGCTGGAGTTGGACACAGAGCTGAATGGCTGCCTGCCCACTGGCGGCTTCCCCCGCCAGTTCCAGGTCATCGAAGACCTTGAGGAAGGTCGCCAACCCACGGCGGACCATCGCATGATCGTCAACGACCAGGACGCGGATACGTGGGGAGGGGGACGTCATCGGGCCTCCTGTTCCGGAATTGCCTGCCAGCGGACGGTGATTTCGGTGCCGTGCCCCGGCCAGCTGATGACCGTCAGCTGCGCGCCCACGGTTTCGGCGCGCTCGCGCATCATGTCCAGCCCATAGTGACCGGAGGCCGCGGGCTGGCCGGGGTCGAAGCCGTGTCCATCATCGCGGATCCGCATTTCCACTGAGCTGAACGCAATCTCCTGCAGCGCACCGGCGTGGGCAAGGGACGAAGACGCCTGGGCTGCAGCGGTCTCATATTGCAGGTCGATCTCCACGCGACTGGCTCCGGCATGTTTGGCGATGTTGTTGAGCGCTTCCTGGCAGATCCGGTAGAGCGCCACCTGGATTCCTGCGCCTAGAACATGTTCCCTGGCAATGGTCACCCTGGCCGGAATGTTCGTCCGGCCTGTGAACGCGTTGGCCAACTGGCGCAGCAAGTCGCCCAGGCTGCTGTCGGTCAGGACCGATGGCCGCAGTTCGGCCAGCAGCTCGCGCATCTCGGCCAGGGCCCCCCGCGTCAGCCGGCGCAAGTCTTCCAGCGACTGCCGCGCCTCGACCGGGTCGCGGTCCCACAGGCGCGGCAGGACTTCGGCGATCAGGCCGGCGGAGAAGAGCGATTGGTTGACGGCATCGTGAAGGTTCTGCGCCAGGCGCTGGCGTTCCTGCAGCGCGGCGAGCGCCAGGGCATGTTCGTACCGCTCGGCATTGACCATCGTGATCGCGACCTGGTTGGCCATCGAAAGTGCCAGGGCGGCGTGGCGAGCCGTGAAGTAGTTCCGCCGGGCATGCGCGACGCCGAGGCCGCCGATGATCCGGCCTTTGACGGCCAGGGGCACCCACATCCACGCACGCACTCCTTCCAAGAGCACGGCCGCGTCCCCGTTCAGGAGCGAGCGGAGAAACTCCGCCGCCGGGCCGGCACTGCTCACGTCGGCGATGCGGATCGGCCGATGATCGTGGAACAAGGCTGCCAGAGTCCCGGGACCCTCCAGACGGACCGGGAAGGGCGCGGCCCATTCCGGTTGCTGCGGACCGCGCCCCGTGCTGAAACCGGGACTAACTCGCACGGCCAGGGCAGTCAGCGTCGAGCCAGTCAGGCCAAAAAGCCCGGCGTGCGTGTATTCGATGATCCCCCGCAACTGCTCCAGGATCAGGCCCGGCTGGAGTTCGAGTGTGGAGGCCAGGGCGCGCGAAACCTCCAGCAACGCGGACTGCTCGCGCGTGCGGGCTTCGACCCGCTGGTGGAGGCGCTGCTCCTCCTGGACGCGCCGGCTGACGTCCCGGACGACGCCCAAAAGGCATGGCCGGCCCCGAAAGGTGAATGGCGTCTCGCGCCACTCGGCGTGAAACGACGAGCCGTCGCGTCGTACGTGCAGCACCCGCCTGTCCAACACGGCGCCGGATCGAGACGCCCGGATGTAGTTCCCGAATACTTGCTGGCTGTCGGGGTGGATGAATGCCTCCGGGAGGAGATCGATGAATTCCTCGCGCGTGTAACCGTGCATCGCGCATGCCGCAGGGTTGGCCTCGACCACGAACCCGGTTTCCAAATCGGCAATGATCAAACCGTCGGTGGCGGCATCGAAGATGCTGCGATACTCCCCCTCCCTTTCTTCAGGCGACGGACGGTTCCGGCTGTGGTTCATGAAAGTGGCCTCTTGCTGAGCCCAATGCTTGAAGTGATCCGATTTCCGCCCGTACATCGCCACGAGAATCGCCCGTCGCGGCGAGTATGAGCGGAAGCCTACGGTCCGATGCCCCCCAACGGCCTCGAGCGTCGCCCAGATCCGTCCCGGCGCTCAGGTGGGAGCCCCCCCAGCTTGGGAGGGGAAGCAGATCGGTAGTCAGGCTTGCTCCCATTCTCGCGCCGGCCGGTTGGCGGGCAAAGCGCTTCGCCCATCCTGGCCAGAATGCGCGACAATGGAGGAAGCGTTGCCTGAGCCTCGGGGCAGCCCGGGGGAATCGCCAGGACACGGTGGTGGGCGGTGGCAGGGGGCGCTGGGCTTCGGCTTCCCCTCTGAAGGTGGCGGCGCTCCCGGAAGAACTCTGGAACGATGTGCGTGACCCCATAGGGGCGCCCCCAGAAGACCGCTGGGAGGATGTGGGCGGCCCCAGAGGGGTGCTTCGCGAAGTTCGAGGCCCGCTTGGCGGCTTCCATCGGAGGAGAAGACCCATGAAGAGGGTGGTGGGTTTGTGGATTGACCATCGCAAGGCAGTACTTGTGGCCATCGTGGGGGAGGGTAAGGAAATCATCCTGACAATGAAGTCCCACATGGAGCCCCATGTCCGTTTCGCTGGGGGTTCACGATCAAAGGCTGCACACCAATCCCTGGAAGTCACGGCGGAGGACCAGCGAGATAGGCGATTCGCGGACCATCTGAATGCGTACTATGATGAGGTGATCTCACATATCCGTGAGGCCGAGGCGATTCTGGTGTTTGGCCCTGGTGAGGCAAAGGGCGAGCTCGAAAAGCGTCTTCAGGACAAAGGACTCGGCAGTCGGATCGTGGGTGTTGAAACAGTTGACAAGATGACAGACGGTCAGATTGCCGCGAAAGTCAGACAGCGCTTTCTCGAATAGGGCTTGCCGATTTGGTTGACGGCGGATGTTCTTTCACCTGGCGACCGCCTCGTCGCTAGCCGGCCGATCTCGCGCCCGATGGATCTCACATCAGGAGCCCTTCGACCGCGGACCCACCAGCCGCCGCCTCGGCAAAGTGCCGAGCGGACCTATCAGACCGCCGTCCGCCAGGCATCCAAGAGTGCTCGCTTCACATGACTCCGCCTGCAGGTTGTCCGACCCTGCCACACCCGGGCCGAACGTCGGACCCCGCTTAGAGAGACGTCGATGGCAAAGGAGATGTGACGATGAAACTCACCCCCCCGAAGGTCATCACTTGGTGGATCGCCGTCATCCTTGGTGCGCTTGGGCTCCTCGGTTACTTGGGCACAGTAGCTGGTCTGAGCCAGTACGCGTTCTGGCTCGTCGCAGCCGGGCTCGTTCTTCTGGCGGTGGCGACACTCGTCAAGGACCTCTAGCGGTTCGAGTGCGTGGGCCCCGGGGTGAAGAGTCGGCCCGGGCGACCCTGGGGTCCGCGCGTCCTCCATTCGCCTCGCTGCATCTGGGGACGGTCGCCTCGCACCTTGCGATCAGGACGCCGGTTCCCTCGCCGGCCAGGTTGGGCGGGAGGCGAAGGAGGCCGTCCTGGAGCGTCCAGGTGCTCGGCTCGACCTAGCGATCGAGCAGGTCGCCGAACTCGCCCGGGATGTCCGGCGGCTCCTTGTAGGGACCTCGATCATCCCCTGCGCAGCCTGTGCGGGCAGCGCCGCGGGGTTGGTCGAAGCGGGATGCATCCGGTACAATCTCCGGCGATGACCTTCGCAGCGTGGCTGAACGAAGCGCAGAAGCGCATCTGGACCGAGGAGCGGGCGGTCTTGCAGCGGGCCCTGGACGTGTTGTCGGGCTGGGAAGCGGCGCCGGCCGATCTCGAGCACCTGCGCCGCGCCCTGCAGCAGCTCGACGAGCTGTTCCTGCTGGTCGTCGTCGGCGAGTTCAACAGCGGCAAATCGGCGTTGATCAACGCGCTGCTAGGCGAGGCGTTCCTGCCGGAGGGGCCGACGCCGACGACCGATCGCGTCTACGTCCTGGCGCACGGGCAAGCGGGCGCTCCCGAGTTCGTCCAGGACGACGTGCGAATGCTGCGCTATCCGGCCGAGCTCCTGCGGCAGGTGCGCATCGTCGACACGCCCGGCACGAACACGGTCCTGCGGCAGCACGAGGCCATCGCCCGCGACTTCGTCCCGCGCAGCGATCTAGTCCTGTTCGTCACTTCGGCCGATCGGCCGTTCACCGAGAGCGAGCGGGCCTTCCTGGAGATGATCCGCCAGTGGGGCAAGAAGGTTGTCGTTGTCATCAACAAGGACGACGTGCTCGATGGCGAGGCGGCCCGGCGCGAGGTCGAAACGTTCGTGCGGTCGCAGGTGCGGCGTCTGCTCGACTTCGAACCGGAGCTGTTCCTGGTCTCGGCCCGGGCCGGGCTGCGGGCGCCGGGCTCGCCGGCGGCGGAGGGCTTTCGCCGCTTCCGGGATCATCTGCGCGACAAGCTGACGCAGGAGCATCTGGTGGCGTTGAAGCTGCGCAGCCCGCTGGGCGTGGCCGGCAAGCTGGCGGCCGACTATCGGGCCACGGCCGCCGGGCGGCTGCAGGTGCTGGGCGAGGACGCGCAGGCGCTGCGGCTGGCCGAGAAGCAGTGGGAGGCGTACGAGGCCGAGACGCGGGCCGAGTTCGAGCGGCACCGGGCCCGCATCGAAAACGATCTCTTGCAGATGAGCCTGCGCGGCGAGGCTTTCCTGGACGACCGCATGCGGCTGCTGAAGATCGGCGACATGCTGCATGGGCGGCGCATGCGCGCCGCTTTCGAGAAGGAGGTCGTGGCCGACACGCCCGAGAAGGTCGCGGCGCACGTCCAGGAGGTCATCGACTGGCTGGTCGAGCGCGAGCTGGGCGTGTGGCGGCGGACGGCCGCTGAGCTGGGCCGTCGGCGGGAGACCTCGGCGCTGCGCGACGTGGCGCAGGAGGTGGCCGGCGGGTTCGCCTACAACCGGCGGCAGCTTCTGGAGAGTCTCGGGGCGCAGGCGGAGGGCGTCATCGGCGGCTACGACCGGGCGGCTGAGGGCGAGCGGCTGACGGCGGCAGTCCAGGAATCGATCGCCATGGTCGGGCTGGTCGAGGTCGGTGCGATCGGCTTGGGGTTGGTCCTCAAGGCCTTGCTTACGACGGCCGCGGCCGATGCCACCGGGCTGGTGGCGGCCAGCGTATTGGGCGTGCTCGGGCTGGCGGTCATCCCTTGGCGGCGCGGCATCGCCAAGCGCGAGTTCCGCAGCAAGATGGAGGCGTTGCGCCAGCGGCTGGCGGCGACGCTGGAGGAGAGTTTCCGCAGCGAGCTTGGCCGCGGGCTTGCGCGGCTGCGGCAGGCGATGGCGCCGTACCGGCGCTTCGTACTCGAAGAAGAAGGTCGTTTGCAGCGGGTCGCCACCGGGTTGGACGAGGTCTCCGGCCGGGTGGCGGCGCTCGAGTCGCTCTTGGGCCAGGCGGCGCCCGCAAGCTGAGGGCGTGACCGCGCCTGACCCCGCGTGGCTCATGGGCCTCTCAGAGAGTCTCTTGCCTCTCATGGTAGTGAGTCCATTTCTGCCATTGCCGGGCGTTGCCTGGCGCTGACTGGGCAAAGTCCTTAACTCCCATGCCCCTTGACCGGAATCGAAGACGGCGTGTAAGGTTCTCCCTCCTTTCCGGAGACCCTTACACGCCCTCGATCGATGTCCTTTGTTCAGGAGGCGACGGAGGGATGCTGCGCGACTGGGAACGGCGACTTCGCCGGGCTCGGCCGTAGGCGCGGCACAATAACCCGCGAACACGTACTTCACCACATGGCAGCTTTCTCCAGAGTCCGCACATTGGCGCCGAACGACATCAGTCCCATCGGAGGTGATGTCAAGGTTGTCTGGGTTTGAAAGCAGTCGCTTGTGAGGTTCTTCATTGATCACCTCGGCTCAGGGGTGGACCCAAGCTCGGGTCCCTTTCGCCCTCCACGATCTAACCGCATATGGACCCATGTTGGCCGCTTTTCTCCTGACAGGCATCGCTGAAGGGAGGCCCGGCCTGCGGGGCTAGTTCGTCCGGATCACGAAGTGGCGCGTGGGTCAGGGATAGATCGCCATCGCTGTCTTCTCTAGGTTCGTCCGCTATGGCGGGATCGGCGCGCGCCCGTGGAGAGGATCGGGTGGTCACGCAGGCCATAGCAGGCGGGTCGCTTGACGCCGGTGTCGATTCGGCCCTATACTGGTTGCGCGCGAGATGTTCGACAAATACTGAGTGGACATCTGCCAAGACCAGAGTCTGAACGGAGGGATGGCCCGTGCCCACGTCGATGAGGATTAGGCCGGCACCTTCGTTGGCCTCCAAAGCCACCAACGCGCTGCGCATCTACATCACTGAGCAATTTGCCGAGGGCGGCAAGATCCCCGGCGAGCACGAGCTGGCTGACAGGCTGGGGGTGAATCGGGGGACAGTCCGCCAGGCGCTGGATGCCCTCAGACGAGAGGGCCTCGTCACGCGCCGGCAGGGGGACGGCACCTACGCCAACCATCATGTGATCGGCATCAGGACAAGGCTCGAAGACCTCGTCGAGTACAAGGAGCTCATCCGGAGCTTCGGGTTTGAGCCAAGGACCCAACAGATCTCGGTCGACATCGAGGAGGCGCCGGAGGAGAGCGCCCAACGCCTCAACATCGCCCCGAGCTCGCTGGTGTTGGTCTCGCGGGAGGTCCTGCTTGCCGATGGGAATCCTGTCATCTATGTGGAGGATACGATCCCTCAATCACTGATCCGAGAGGAATTCGAGGAGAAGGAGTTGGCTGAGTCGGTCTTCGATTTCCTCGAAGAACGATGCTATCAGCCAATCACCTACTCGTTGACCGAGATCATCCCGCGGAACTGCGAGGGGCCAGTGCGCAAGGCCCTGCGGCTTCCGCCCAATCACGCAATCCTCCAGACCAAGAGCACTATCTTCAATCTCAACAATGAGCCGATCATGGCCTCGCAGACCTTCTTTCGGGAGCCCTTCATCCGCTACCACGTCGTCAAGCGGAGGAAGGGCAGCTAGACGCCGGTGGCTGGCAACCCGCGGCGCTTGGCCGGGAGCTGCATCCCGGGCGGAGCCCCCGACGTTCACCCGTAGCGTTCTCACGCAAGAGAGGAGGCCCATCGTCCGATCCCGCAACCACGTTCATCGCAGAGCCATCTACCTGACAACGGAGGAGAGTAGCAGATGTATGGCCGCTGGAATCGCCTGATCGTGTACTTCGTCGTTGCGGCAATCCTCGCCGCCTGCGTCGCTCCTGGGGCGGGCACCACGCCCGAGGCGGCCGAGACGCCACAGACCGAGCCAACAGAACCGGTAGTCACCGACACGGTGGCCGAATCGCCGGCCCCAGCAGGGCCCACGGAGGTGAGGATCGTCACGGTCCACATCTCCAGCGTGGATGCTGGCTGGGATAGGTCGTTTATCGACTCGATCACCAGGGTGGCAGGACAGCACCCCCACGGGCTTACGGTCACCCACGAAGTGGTCGAGAACGTGCCGTGGGCGGACGCGGAGCGTGTGATGAACGACCTGGCCAACACCGGCTTGTACGATATCATCTTCCAGGCCGGCGGCTTGCGGGACGCAACCTGTGTCTCCGCCTACAGCCACCCCGATCAGCTGTTCGGAATCACCACCAATCCGGATGGCTACGAATGCTACACCGCCGAGGCGAATCTGTACCTCTACAACTCGTCTTCCGTGGGCGAGTGCGGGTATCTGCTCGGTGCCCTGGCTGGGCTGATGACCACGAGCAATACCCTGGGCGTGGTCGCCGGATATCCCGCCAGCGACACCAATGAGCCCATCAACGCCTTCATCGACGGGTCCAAGGCGGTAAACCCCGAGGCGCAGACAAGGGTGACCTTCATCCAGAGCTGGTATGACCCGCCTCTGGCACGGGATGCCGCGGAGAGCCAGGTCAACGCCGGCGCCGACTTCATCTGGGGCCTGGTCGACGGGACCTTCGAGGCGGCTAGCGCGGGAAATGCCCTGGCAGCCGGGATCTACGTTGACCAGAACTACCTGGCTCCCGAGACGGTTGCCGCTTCGGTCGTCGCCAACTGGGACAGCTACTTCCTCGACATCATCGATGTCTGGTGGGAGCACGCTGGGAATGGCTCAGCCTACAGTTCTACGGAAGAAGCCATCTCCTTCACGCTGGCCGAAGGCTCGTGCGACATCGCCATCACCGATGGTCTCGTCCCCGCCAATATCGCCACGCAGGTGATGGACCTGAGACAGCAGATCATCGATGGCACGCTCGTGGTGCCGATATCAAGCGAGGAGCCTGTCTCCCGCTAGGCCGTATCGGCCGACCTCGACCGAGCAGGGCAGAAGAGGGGCAGGCGTCGGATCATCTGTCCCTCTTCTGCCGGGCCCCACGTTGGGCGCGGTGGCCCCCAGGAGCGGATCTGCCGCTGGCCAACCGTCAGGGCACTGACGCCGAGCATCATCCGTGACCTCACAGATATCGAACCCGGTGTTCCTGCAGGTTGAGGCGCTTACCAAGGCGTTTGGCAACGTGGTTGCCAACGATCACGTCAACCTGGACGTTCGCCGCGGCGAAATCCATTGCCTGTTGGGAGAGAACGGGGCCGGTAAGACCACCCTGGCCGAATGCCTGTTTGGCTACTACCGCCCCGACAGTGGCACGATTCGGGTCAGAGGCCAGGCGTTGCGGCTGTCCTCACCCCACGACGCAATCGCGGCACGGATTGGCATGGTGCACCAGCACTTTGTGCTCGCTCGCCGCATGTCGGCCGTCGAGAACATCGTGGTGGGCACGCAGACTCGCGGTCTTGCCCTAAACCTGGAGGCGGCGGAACGTAGAGTTCAGGGCCTGTGTGACAGATACGGCCTCGGGCTGGACCTCCGGGCGCCGGTGCGGCACCTGTCGGTTGGCGAACAACAGTGGGTCGAGATCTTGAAGGCTCTGTATCTGGAGGCGGAGCTTCTGATCCTGGATGAACCCACCGCAGTCCTCACGCCGCAGGAATCGGACGACCTCCTGAAGGCGATCTCGGAAATGCGGACCCAGGGCCTCGCGGTGATCCTGATCACCCACAAGCTGCGAGAGGTCATGGGCTTCACCGATCGCGTCACCGTGCTGCGTCAGGGCCGTGTCGTAAGAACCGTTGTGACCGCACAAGTCAGCCGTGAGGAACTCGTGGAGATGATGGTCGGGAGGTCGCTCAGTCCCCGGCGGCGCGAGCCGGCATCTGCCTCGGGGGAGCCGATCCTCGAGCTGCGTGAGTTGCGCGCCCTGGGGGACGATGGCGCGGAGGCTCTCCGGGGGCTGACCTTGGGGGTGCGTCGGGGGGAGATCGTCGGCCTGGCGGGGGTCGCCGGGAATGGCCAGGCGGAGCTCTACGATGTGATCCTTGGCGTGCGGCATGTCGCTGACGGCCAGGTTGTCATCCATGGTAAGGACCTGACCAACGCCTCCCCTGCTAGCGTCATGGCACAGGGAGTGGGCAGCATTCCTCCCGACCGGATTCGGCAGGGACTCCTGATGGGTTTCCCGATCAAGCTCAGTCTCATCCTGGGTCTCCACAACACCCCGCCCTTCCGTCGAGGCATGGCGCTGGACTATCGTGCCGTGGACCGGTTCTCCCGAGAGTCGATCCGGGAGTACCAGGTCATGGCCGAGAACGGTGACCAGACGACCAACACTCTGTCGGGGGGCAATCTGCAGAGGCTGATCCTGGCACGTGAGCTCGCCCAGAAGCCGAATGTGCTGATCGCCAGCTCCCCCACCCGCGGCCTGGATGTGGCGGCGACGGAATACGTCCACCAGAAACTCATCGAGCTGCGCGATTCGGGCGTGGCCGTGCTGCTGATCTCAGAGGACTTGGACGAGATCCTTGCGGTCTCGGATCGCGTGTTGACCATCTATCGCGGCCGGATTCTAGGGGAGGTGAGCGGGGCAGACGCCAGCAGGGCCCAGATCGGCCTCCTGATGGCCGGGTTTGAGGGAAGAGGATAGATGCGGCAAGGCCAAGGAGGCCTTGCAGAGGATCCGCCCAGCCCGGCGCGACCTCGAGGGTGATGGGAGGCATTTGGCCAGCCCTGGTTCTGGCCTCTGCAGAACGGAGACCCGGCGGTGAAGTATCGGTATAAGTTGGAGAGACGAAAGACCGTCCCCCTGTGGATCGAGCTGGCCGCAGTTGTCGGCTCTCTTGTGGTCTCCCTGGGCGTGGGCGCCGTCCTGGTGCTGCAGTCGCACACGGACCTTGGTCTGGCCTACACGGCGCTATTCCAGGGCGCCTTCGGGAGCCGGGAGGCGATTCTGGAGACGCTGGTGCAGGCGACGCCCTTGATCTTCACCGGCCTGGCCATGGTCGTCGCCTACAGGGCCAACTACATCAACCTGGGCGCGGAAGGTCAGTTCCTCTTCGGAGCGATCGCGGCAACCGGCGTCAGCCTCGCACTCCCCTCGGCGCCGCGTGGGGTTGTGATTCCCCTGCAGATTCTGGCCGGATGCCTCGCCGGTGCTGCCTGGGCGCTTATTCCGGCGGTGTTGAAGGTCAGGTTTGGGTCGAGTGAGATCATCGTGACGGTGATGCTGAACTCCGTTGCCGACTACTTCCTGTCCTACCTGGTGTCGGGTCCTTGGAAGAACCCGGCTGACTACTACAATCAGACCGCCATCTTTGCGCCGGCCGCTCACTGGCCTACCCTCTTCTCCAGCAGGCTGCATATCGGGCTCGTCCTGGGCCTGGTGGCGGCCCTGCTCGTGTACTATATTCTCTGGAAGACTCGCATTGGCTACGAGCTTCGGGCGGTCGGCGAGAATCCCGTGGCCTCAAGATACAAGGGCATCAGCGTCAACCTCATCGCCATCATCGCCATGTCCCTGAGCGGAGCCCTGGCGGGGTTGGGCGGGGTAGGGGAGGTGTGCGGGATCCACCACCGACTTCGTGCTGGGCTGTCGAAGGGCTATGGCTGGACCGGCCTGACGATCGCTCTGGTGGCCGGGCTGCAGCCTCTCGGGACGGTTGTGGCCGCGATTCTCTTTGGAGGACTGATCAACGGATCGTCCTACATGAGGATCGTGACGGGTGTGGAGACCGCTTTGGCTGATGCGTTTCAAGGCATCGCCCTGGTTGTCGTGCTGGTCCTCATGGCCCTTGTCCGGTTCCGAGTGCGAAGGATCCCGACGGATGCCTGAGAATGTGTTGGACCTCGCCTTCGTTGCCGGGCTGCTGACGCTGGTGTTTCGGCTCGCCACGCCGTTGCTGCTGGCGTCGGTCGCCAATCTGGTTCCGGCACTGGCCGGCGTTGTCGACATGAGCCCCGAGGGCACGATGACGCTGGGGGCGTTCTTCGGCTTCCTTGTCGTCCAACGGACCGGTTCGCTTTGGCTTGGGGTTGTGGCGGGCGGTCTGGCGGGCCTGGTCTGCAGCCTGCTCTCGGCACTGATGATTGTCGTATTGAAGATCCGGCATTCCGTGGCGGGCATTGGCCAGAACCTGCTCGCCGCCGGGCTCACCTTCTACTTCTTCAGAACGATTTACGGATCGGCGGGAGGGGAAATCCCTCACGTGCCCGTTTTCGATCGTGTGTACATTCCGGGGCTGTCCGATCTTCCCATTGTCGGCGTGCTCTTCAATCAGCACGCGCTGACATACCTGGCGTATGCCGTTGTGGCCCTCCTGTGGCTGGTCATCTACAAGACGAAGTACGGCTTGATCCTGCGCACCACGGGGGAAGAACCACGAGCAGTGGATACGAAAGGGATCAGCGTTGGCCTGGTCCAGCTTATCGCGCTGGTGGTCGCCGGGGTGCTCTACGGGATAGCGGGGGCATTTCTACCTCTGGTGTCGACGGGGATCTTCGTGACGGGAATCGTTGCCGGGCGAGGCTGGATCGCGGTGACGCTCGTTGTCTTCGGTCGCTTCAAACCGGTGCCCATCGCGATAGGGGCTCTGTTCTTCGGCTTTCTCACGGCGCTGCAGCTTCAGATCCAGGCTCTCGGGGTTCGCTTTCCGTATGAGATCCTCCTCGCCCTTCCGTTTCTGGCGACGGTGGTCGCCCTGGTCGTGCGGGGAAGAGAGAGCCAAGACGCGCCAGCCCATCTGGGCTTGACCTACCAGCGGGAGTAGCACCGGCTGGGGAGGGCAGCCGCAACGATGGCGTCGGCACCTGGACTCGGGCGAGCGAGCAGCCGGTTCCCCAGCCTGGACGCGATGAGGAGCCGTGCCAGGATCGAGAATCTGGCAACACAGGATGCAGGCCGGAAATGAGCCAACACCAACAGGACATGCAGGAGCTGGTTGAAGCGCTGCTGGGCGGGAGCGTCGAGGAGGCCGCTCGATGTGCGCGGGAACTCCTGGGGAAGGGGATAGACCCTCTGGAGTTCTTCCAGAAGGTCTACACCCCGGCGCTGCACGTGATCGGAGACCGGTTTGGGCGCCTGGAGATCTTCTTGCCCGAGTTGGTCTCCTCCTCCAAGATCGCCAAGGTGATCGCCGACGAGATTGTCCTGCCTGCGATCCCGAAGGAACTGGGGGAGCAGGCCAGCAAGCGGGGCCGGGTGGTCATCGGAACGGTCAATGCCGACCTGCACAACATCGGCAAGAACATGGTGGCCATGATGCTCGAAGTCCACGGTTTCGAAGTGATCGACATTGGGGTGAATGTTGCCTCGCGCGAGTTCATCAAGAGGGCCGTTGAGGTAGATGCCGACGTGGTCGCAGTGTCAGCCCTGATGACGACCTCGATGCCGTACATGCGTGAGATCGTCGAGCTTCGAGAAGGGTTCGGCCACAAAGACCGGTTTGCCATCATCGTCGGCGGCGCTCCGGTGACGGGGGCCTTCGCGCGGGAGATCGGCGCCGATGCCTACGGGGATAGCGCCGTGGAGGCAGTGGAGCACTGCTCCGCGCTGTGCCGGTCCCGCGTGGAAGGGAGAAGGATGTCCGGCAGCTGATCGGATGCCACGGGCCGCCAGCTTGAGCCGCGGGTGCCAGAGGTTGTGACAGACGGCCAGTCGGAGGCCAACGGAGGCAGCAAGCCATCGAGGGCGAGGCGGGCCAGAGCAGGGCCCTCCCCGCCAAACCCGATCGGCATTCCGGGATCGGGCGGCCTGGCGGGTGGAGAGACGGTCGCAGGTTCCGGGTTTGTAGACAATCCAGGCGGAGGCTAGCCCCATGCGGCATAGAGGCCGATTGAATGAAGTCCTGCGCCGGGCCGAACACGGTCCGATCGTGGAAGAGTCGCAATTCGACTCGGGGCTGATCGCCCCGGCGGTCAAGAGGAAGGCTGCTGAGTTCGGCCTTCACTACGATGGCAAGACGATTGTTCCCCACGACGATGACATGGCCGATCGGCTGTATGAAGCCGCACTCGACTACGTCACCGAAGTGGGCATGTATTGCCAGGACACGAGCCGGCGCATCCTTTGGACGCGGGCGGAGTACGAGGAGGGCCTGCGCCATTGCCCCAGCGAAGCGGTATTGGGGGCCGGCCACGACGCGGTTAGCATTCGAGCCCGCCGGCCGGAGGATCCGGCGATCCCGGCGATGGGCGGAAGCCCGGTTTGCGTCCCTGCCTCGGAAGACCTGTTCGTCCCGATGATGCTGAGCTACGCCCAGGAGCCGGTGATCGAGTTCCTTCCCCCGGCGTGTACGTTGCTCTCCGCCTATGGCACGCCGATCAAGGCCGGGTCTCCCTGGGAGATCATGGCCGGGTGGCGTGAGAGCGAGCTGTGCTTGCAGGTGCTCAACATCGCCGGCAGACCGGGGATGTCCCTGGACTGCGTATCGATTGCCTCGACAGCCCTGGGCGGTCTGTCTCCGGCATCCTACGGCGGTTTCCGGCCGACCGATCGGCACCTGTGCTCCGTGGTGGCCGAGCTCAAGACCAACTACGACGAGCTCTCCAAGGTCGCCCACATCACCCGGATCGATGCCAACATGGAAGCGTTCCTGTCGGTCATCTACGGCGGGTACTACGGTGGCTATGAGGGCCTGGCGATCGGGATCGCTGCCGGGTTGATTGCTTTGAACCAGAACTACATGCCGACCACCCTCTGCGGCAGCGCCAACCATCCCCTGTATCGCTGCGGCTCGGCTCCAGGCTTGATCTGGGCCAAGAGCCTGGCTTTGCAGGCCTTGTCACGAAACACGAAGCTTCTGATCACCTCCATGATCTCGACTGCCGGCGGCCCGGGGACCAGGAGCATCCTGTACGAGAACGCCGCGATGGCGACAGCCAACGTGGTCTCCGGGGTTTGTGTGGTCGAATCGTGCCTCGCCGCCAATGGCGTCAATCCGGGTCACGCGAGCGGGCTGGAGGCAAAGCTAGCCTGCGAGGTGGGCAAGGCCTCGGCCGGGATGACTCGGGGTGAGGCAAACGCGCTCTGTGAGAAGCTTGTACCGCGCTACCTCGATGGTTTGCAGCAGAGGCCGATCGGCAGGCCGTTCAATGAAGTCTATGACCTGGAGACCCTGCAACCCATTCCCGAGTGGCAAGGGATGTATGAGGAGGTTAAGGGAGAGCTCCGCGACATGGGTTGGCCCCTGCGTTAGTGTCCCAGGGTGGGCCGCATGCGGCGAGACGCGGGGCCGGTCGCATGGCAGGTTGGGGAAGCCTGGCAGTTGCACCGCGCATCGGGGCCCATTCCGAGACAAGGCGCGTCCTGCTGCAATCCGAGGAGGCACGGGTGGATCTTCGCACGTTTCTGTATCGCCTACCGAAAGCCGAGCTCCATACCCACCTGGCGGGCACGGTCTCGGGGGAGACCTTCCTGGAGCTCGCCCGCAAGAACGAGGTGGATGTCTCCGCCTTGACGGCCCATGGGAAGGTGTATGACTTCAGGCGCTGGACGTTGCCGCAGATGCTCTTGGCCTACCGGCTGGTCGGCAAGTCGCTGAGAGACCGGGCGGATTTCGAGCGTGTGACCTATGAGACGCTGCACGAGGCAGCGGATTGTGGCGTGCGCTACCGGGAGATGTCCTGGAGCCCCACCGATCATCTCGACGTCGGCGTCCCCTACCAGTTGACGCTCCAGGGAATCGTCGACGGCATCAAGGCAGCCGAGGCGGACTTCGGAATCCAATGCAGGCTCATCGCCGCCATCAACCGGGAAGACACGCCTGAGCGAGCCCAGGAATTGGTGCGAATGGTCACCGAATCGCCAAGCGAGTATGTCATCGGGGTGGGGATGGACTATGACGAAACGGCGAACCCGCCCGAGCAATTTTGGAAGGCGTTCAAGCTGGCGGCAAGCCGGGGGCTTCACAGAACCGCCCACGCGTGTGAAATCGGCGGCCCGCCGCGCAATGTCGAGACATGCCTTGATCTGCTCGGGTGTGAGCGTATCGATCATGGCTATCGGGTGCTCGAGAGTCCTGAAATCACACAGAGATGTGCCGGCGAGGGTGTTGTGTTCTGCGTGGTACCGACGACCATGAGATACGTGCCGAGGGATGACCAAGGGGACTTGGTCTGGCGCGCGCACCCGATCAGGTCCATGGTGGAGCAGGGATTGCGAGTGGCGGTGAATTCGGACGACCCTGGAATCATGGAGACAAACCCGGCGGAGGCGTACGTGATTGCCTCTTGGATGGGCTTCCGCCCACAGGATTTCAAGGCATTTGTCCTCAACGGCCTTGCCGCCTCCTGGCTAGAGGATGGCGTCAAGGCTGAATGGATACGCGGTTGGTCGGAGGAGGTAGATGCTCTTCTGTCACAGGTGGGACCGTGATCTCGATCCCCCGTCTCTGGTGACTGCAGGATCCGTCTGCTCGTAGTGCTCCGGCAGCTGGACATCCCGGCCGGCTCGCCCGTGCTGGCGATCACATGGGAGAGTGGGCCTCCCCGTTCACCTTTCTGGCCAGAATGTAAGATGGCAGGGCCCTCCCAGACCACTCCTCATTCATCTGACGCGCACTGTGTCGGTGCAAGGCGCCGGCCCTGGCGACGAGCATGGATACGTGCCAGGTCTAGAGCCTGCGTCTCGCGCCGTGGCCGAGACGCTGTGCATCAGCCGTCGAGACCCACAAGGTCGAGCTGACGGAGGAGCGCGGGGTCGGCGAGTATGTCGATTTCGATGATCTTCCCGCGCGTGATCGTGAAGCCAAATACCACACGCGGCCGTCCGCCCGGGGCCCACACGGCTCTTATAGCTCCGTTCACGAGCGCCAGTTGCGCGAACCGGGCGCGCCCCTTGAAGGTGTCGGCCACGGCCGGCGCACCGTGGACCTCCCTCGACGCGCCCATTTCCACGTCTGCGCGGTCGGCTCGGAGCACGACGTCTGGGTCGAGCACCGCGAGAAGCGCCTCGAAGTCACCCTCGCGCGAGGCGGCCAGGAAGGCGTCGACGACTTTTCGCTGGCGGGTGCGATCGGCGTCGGGAGCCGTGGCCGCCCCCTGCACCCGGCGGCGCGCGCGGCTGGCGAGCTGCCTGGCCGCGGTCGGGGAGCGCCCCACGATGGGAGCGATCTCGTCGGTTCTCGACGCCGCTCGTGTCGGAGCGGCTGAACCGGAGCCAGGCTTCCTGGACGGCGTCGTCCGCTTCGTCCAGGGAGCCGAGCATGCGGTAGGCCACGGCCCGCAGGTGGGCGCGCTTCTCCTCGGTTCGCTCCGCCAGGTAGTCGCGCTCGTTCACGGTCACATCCTTTGGCCGCATTCCGTCATAGTATTGACGAACACAACCCAGTCGAGGTGACAAGGAGGTATGACGATGAACCCGCATGTGAGTGGCATCACGCTCGGGGTCAAAGACTTTAGCCGGGCAAAGCAATTCTACAGCAAGGGGCTTGGCTGGCCGATCCAACAGGAGCAGGGCGAGTGGGTTAGCTTCAGTCTCAACAACGGCTCGTCCACGCTGGGGCTGTTCGCGCGGGATGCGCTAGCCGACGACGCCGGCGTAGCTGCGGACGGCAGCGGTCTTCGCGGCTTCACGCTCTCGTACATCGTCCGTACTGAGAAGCGCGTCGACGCGGTGTTGGCTGAAGCCAAGCGCGCGGGCGGCAACATCGCCAAGCCGGCGCAACGCGCAGCGTGGGGTTACTTCGGCTACTTCACGGATCCGGACGGCTATCTCTGGAAGGTCGCGGCAGGCTACGAGGGGGACACGTCTATCGCCGAATAGCGGGCCCTCGTTGCCGCCTGACCTCCGCACCACAAGCTCCTAAGGCCGTAAGGCAGATCCAGAAGATCCGCGTACACGACCGCCCCCGGATGTGCCGGTCTGCCGGGTTCCGGCGGCGGTTCGCGCGATTTCCGTAGCCGCCAGCCATCAGGGACATACCGCGACTCTGGGCCACGAAGGCAGATCGGCTCTACCGAGTCGGCCGGCGGGTGGTGGAAACGAGGGCTATGGGGGCGGGGCTGGCGTGCAGTAGCGCTGGTGGCCGGGGTCAGAATTGCAGGAATGCGGGTTCACCTCGGGTCCCGCGGTTGGGGTGGCGGGTGCCTGGGTTGCCGTCGGCGTAGGCGAATCAGCCACCGTCGCCGTTGCCGTTGCCGGTGGAGACAACGGGGCGGTCGTTGCGGATCCGTTCCCAGGATCCTGTGGTGACGGCTCGCCTGAAGTGTCCGATGGCTCCGCAGGTGGGAGGTTCGTGTCACTCGCCTGGTCAACAGCATTCTGGTCCCCAATTTGCAGATCCGAACTACCAGCGACTGTCGGCGCCGACGCGTAGGGGGTTTCTGAGGAGGAAATGCTCGTCTGCTCCCTCTGCTCGCCCCTCAGCAGCCCATCCAAGAGGGACCCGCCCACGGAGGAGAATGAGAGCACAGGCACCGAGATCGCAAGGCAGGCGACAAGCGCCAGGGCCGAAGCGAAAACCGTCCTCCTCCTGGACTGCGGCCGAGCGGCGCTTGGTCGGGGCACGGTGGGCGGGCTTTCGCCGGACGGCCGGGGTTCGGTCGAGAACCCCATAGCGTATTCAAACGCACGCTGGAAGGCGTCAACGCTCGGATACCTTTCCTCGGCAGTGGTCTGGAGAGCGCGGCGAAACGCTGGCACGACGCGTGAGGGGATGATAGAACTGTCTCGGGTCGTTCCGATAGAGCTGCTCGCCGCCTCGGTCCTGAGCCATTTCAGTGCAAGCGTGGGAGTCTTGCGACTGAGCACCGTAAGGAAAACGAGAGCGAAGGAGTACTGGTCGGAAGCCGCCGTAGGAAGGCCGCCCGCTTTCACTTCCGGCGCTGTGTAGTCCGAGCCATTCTCGCCTTGGCCCCCGCCAGCGGAACCGTTCACCTCCGTCGGCCCTCCAAGGAAGAAGTCTGTGATGTGGATGTGACCTTCTTCATCGAAGAGAATATTCGAGGGCTTCAGGTTGCCATGGTTCAGCCCACGGGCGTGGGCGTGTCGGAGGGCATCGCTGATCTCCGCTGCGAGCTGGCGGACGTCAAGGGAGGATAGGGTTTGCCCCCTTACGCGATCCTCGAGACTGCCGGCGACGATGAACGGAGAGATCAGGACCAGCCCATCTCGAGACCAGCCCACGCTATGCGGGAGCACGAAACCCTGATGGGCGATCTGCCTCCAGCGCTCGATCGTCTCCGAGGCTGAGCGCCGCGCCTCAGCCTGGGAAAGCCACGGCAGTCTCAGGACCTTGACGACCACAGGCCCGGTGCCATCCGGTGACTCGGCCCGCACGACGGTGCGGCCCTCATCGGCCCTGAGCTGTTCAAGTGGTCTGTACGCCTTTAGAGAAACCATCGCAGCCCTATCGCCAATGCCTCGACTCGGGAGGGCATGGCAGCCCTACCGTCGGTAGGTAGAGGCAGCCTTTTCGTCGCTCCATATACAGACAACGAGGCAGACCAGCCACCCGTTTCTTCCTCGCGCTCGGAGGATCCCATACCTTGGGCCAAAAGGGCCCACCTGTAAGGTTACTGTAAGGTCGTCTGGGTAGCGTGCCTCTGCGCGGCGACCTGGCATGCAGTGGGCAAACGGTGGCCGAAGGCGATTCCGGAGGGTGCTCGATGCCCTCATCTCAATCCTGGATGACGAAATCGCCCACGATGAGGTGATCGCCGAGATCTGGGCAATGCCAGATACGGCATGCTCAAGCGGCATGGCGTCGAGGCCGCTCTGGCGTTTCTGTCGGAGATGCCCCAGAGGGATGCTTGTTCCCCTTCACCCATGGATTCGACATCGTCGGAATCGAGAAACACGTTTGGCGAAGTCGGCATTGCTTCGCGGAGACTAGGAGGCGAGGGTGGCATTTGCCCCTCCGCTCACCTGCACTCACTAGCACTGCGCTGGCGCGCAGCGCCAGTGCAAGGGTGCATGCAGGTGCAAGTGTCGCTACGGGATGCTGCGCGACCTGTCCTGAGCGAAGCCGAAGGAAGCCCACGTGTGAGGGTCTTGGAGGACCCGGCGGCGAATTGGGCCCTTGGCCGCCTTCTCATCCCATCCCCAATACGGGATCTCGCGAGACGCACAAGGGTCTCCCCGATTCCGGGAGACCCTTGCACCGTCTTTCATGAT
>Ga0209642_10000692_pt1 | contig 21919 bp, 15 predicted proteins | sample RifCSP19_2_FD_184025 | JGI IMG/M metagenome (GOLD analysis project Ga0209642, IMG submission 184025) | Soil microbial communities from Rifle, Colorado - Rifle CSP2_sed 19_2 (SPAdes) (version 2) | ecosystem: Environmental > Terrestrial > Deep subsurface > Rock core/Sediment | place: Rifle... | reverse complement strand
TATTCAGCGCCTTTTCTGTCTGTCCAGATATTTTTGCAGGCAATAGAACAAGTATGGCAGCCGATACATTTGTCGAGATGAAACAACATTGAAATTTGTGATCTTACGTTCATAATTTTTTATTGATTGTTTTTTTGAATTTTCAATTTATTTATTAATGATTATTCATTTAGTTTGTTTAATATTGAATAGATTTTTTGATTATTCTTATTAATGAATTTTTCATGTGCCAAAATAATTTTCTCTGTCTGAATATATTTCTCAGGTACTAATTCATGGTTGCCGTGCCTAACCATTTCCCTTATCATGATATTCGTTACTTCACAGTGAAATTGTAACCCTAACACATTGTTCTTATATAAAAACATCTGGTTAATGCAAGCCTCCGAATATAAAAAATGCTTAGCTCCATTTGGTAAATCAAACGTATCTCCGTGCCAATGAAAAACTTTAAAAGACTTTTCAAAACCATCCAAGAGATAGTTCCCTTGCCCTTTGGGTGTTAATGAAACATTAAACCAACCTATTTCCTTATAAGGATTAGGATAAATTTCTGCACCCAAGACATGTGCAATCAGTTGAGAACCTAAGCAAACACCTATAACTGTTTTATTGGCATTTATGGTTTGTTTGATAAATATTTTTTCCTCTTTCATCCACTCAAATTTATCCTCATCGTAAACTCCCATAGGACCTCCCATGATAATGAGCCAATCAATTTCAGACAATTTTGGGAGGTTAAATTCTTTGTAAAATTTGGTAAAAGTTAGGGAATGCCCTTTCTCGTTAGACCAATTTTCAATACAACCCAGTCCTTCAAATGGAACATGCTGAAAACAATGAATATGTAAATTTTTCATTTTATTATTTACTATTGGTTATTTTTTTTCAATTTATTATTGATTATTCACTCATGTTACATAAAATGAAAATTTTTCTTAGTGTTTCTTTGTGCCTTAGTGGTGAAATGATCTTTACCACTAAGGAACTGAGCACACTCAGTTTCACTAAGGAATAAAAAAAACTACTTATCTGTTATGCTAAACAATTCAAATTTGCTCCAAATGAGTTATTCATTTATTTTTTCTTGATGCTCTTTTAATCGAACATTTACACTTTTTTTAGAAATCATAATTTTCTCCAATAATAAATCGTCAATAATAAATCAAAAATTTACGCTCGTCATTTTCTTAACAACCACATGTGTATCACGATTTGGCGCGCTCGGTCCCCAGTAATTAAAATGATAAGAGAACTGACCATATCCGCCAGCAAGAAAATTTGGTTTCAAATGTATTCTGGTGATACTGTTATTCATACCACCTCTTTTATTTCCGCGTACCTGCGATTTGGGAATTGATATGGTTCTCTCAACAGTATGATAAACAATGCAAACACCTTTGGGAATTCGAGAACTTACAACTGCACGGGTACAATAAACACCATTATCGTTATAAACTTCAACCCAATCATTATCATTTACAGAAAGTTCTTTTGCATCCTCTTCATTAAGCCAGCAAGGTTCCATTCCTCTTCCAAGAGTTAACATTCTCAAATTATCCATATAAGTTGAATGGATATGCCATTTGCCGTGCGGAGTTAAACAATTCAGAACTTTTGCGCTGCCGTCCTTTAAAGTTTCTTTTAATTCACCAAAAACTTCGGGTTTAGGTGAAGGTTTGAATGTCGGCAGGTTTTCGCCAAATGCGATGTACATTTCATGATCTAAATAAAAGTGCTGACGTCCGGTCAGTGTCCTCCATGGAACTAATCTTTCAACATTATAAGTGAATGCAGAATATGCTCTTCCGTTATTCATTAGTCCGGACCAAACCGGCGATGTATTATATCTCCGCGGCTGAACTTGTAAATCTTTAAAGTTAATTCTTACATCTCTGCTTCCGTCGGCAAGATCAGCAAGCGCCAAACCGGTTTTTGATTCCATGTATTTGTAAGCTCTGTGAGTCAGTTCGCCGTTTGTAAGAGATGAGAGATATAAAACAGCATTTGCCGCCGATACATCTTCTTTAAGAGATGGATATATTTTACCATCAATTTCTTCAGTCGGAAAATAATTAGACCTTATCATGTCATCATAAAAATCATCACATTGATAATGGTTACCGTGCGCTCCCATACCTTTTGTCTTTGCATTTGGTCCAAGCGAAATAAATTTATTATAAATTTTTGTGTAATCTCTTTCGACTATCGCAATTTTGTGAGTTGTTTTTCCGGGTATTGCTTCACATTCTCCTAAATACCAATCCTTAATTGTGGGCTGCTTAATTTCATCCGGCGAATCGTGCGAAAGAGGAACTGTAACAACATCAACTTGAGGATGATTAAAATGTTTTTTGGCTAATTCGCTTGTTGCGAAGGCAATGTTTCTAAAAATTTCCCAATCGGTTTTTGCCTCCCACACCGGTGCAATAGCTGCTGATAAAGGATGAATGAACGAATGCATGTCAGTGCTGTTCAAATCATTTTTTTCATACCATGAAGCAGCGGGCAATACGATATCAGAATAAAGTGCTGAAGAATCCATTCTGAAATTCAAATCAACAACCAAATCCATTTTACCAACAGGAGCTATATCGTGCCATTTAACTTCTTCCGTTTTTTCTTCGTTGTCTTTTGCAATTAAATTTGAATGTGTTCCAAGATAATGTTTGATAGCAAATTCGTGCCCTTTCATACTACCAGCGATTGCATTGCCCCGCCAGATGTACCATATACGTGGAAAATTAATTTCAGAATCAGGATCTTCAATAGCATATTCTATTTCTTTTGATTTTAATTTTTCTAAAACATTCTTTTTTATTTCCTCTGGGTTATTAGATTCAAATTCTTTATTCAACTCAAGTGTATTCTTATTAAACTGCGGATAGAAAGGCATCCAACCCATTCGTACAGATTTGAAGATTAAATCGGCCATGTGTTTTTTGGTTAGTTCATTTTCCGGCGCTGTGTTGTACTTTGATGTTTTTCCATCATATCTGTATTGACATGTATTTATATAATGCCAGATGGGAGTCTGCTGAAGCCGCACTGCATCAACCCAATCTCTTGCAAAAGCTATTGTTGCCCAGGAATCTGTTGGCGCTAATTTTTCCTGACCAACATAATGATTTAATCCGCCGCCGTTTTTTCCAACGCAGCCGCAAAGCATCAATGCCATAATTCCCGCACGGTACATTAAATTATTATGGAACCAGTGATTCACTCCGGCACCAATAATTATCATACACTTTCCTTCAGTGCTGATTGCGGTGTTTGCCCACTCGCGTGCAAAGCTAATGACTGTTTTTGAATCAACGCCCGTAAAAATTTCCTGCCATGCAGGAGTGTAGGAAGAATCTTTATCAGAATAATCTTTTGGATAATCGCCGCCTAAATTTCTATCAACACCGTACTGCGCCATTGTTAAATCATAAACAGTAGTTACCGGGATTTTCTTTCCATCAATTGTTTCAATAAAATTTACAGGCACTCCGCGTAACTTTTTCATGTTCAAGCCGAACTCAACAAATTCTACTTGAAAAACTTCATCATGCTTTTCAAGTAAACTTAAGAGAGGATCGTACTGTGAGTTGTCAGTTGAGTTTTCATATTTAAGATTCCAATCGCCTTGCTTTGAATCCCATCTATGGCCAACGCTGCCTTTCGGAACAACAAGCTTTCCAGATTGCGAATCAATGTTTAAAAATTTCCATTCGCCGTTAGGAATATTTTTGTATTCAGAGATTTGATTCGCTCTTACAAGTTTGCCCGGTTTGTAGATTCCGTTATCATTAACAAGTTCAACGAGATAAGGTGAATCAGTATATTTTTTTACATAGTTAATAAAGTAAGGAGTCTTCTTTTCGTGATGAAATTCTTTTAGAATTACATGCGTTACAGCCATCCAAAAAGCGCCGTCACTTCCGGCATGTAGTGGAACCCATTGATCCGCATATTTTGCAACTTGATTGAAGTCCGGTGAGAACACAATTGCCTTTGTTCCATTATGACGACCTTCGGCAAAGAAGTGAACATCCGGGGTTCGTGTCATATTTAAGTTAGACCCCATCACAGCAATCATTTTGGAATTAAACCAATCCGCACTTTCACAAACATCAGTTTGCTCGCCCCAAATTTCCGGCGAAGCATTTGGAAGATCGCAGTACCAGTCGTAAAAACTAAGATTAACTCCACCGAACAATTGTAGAAATCTGCTTCCCGCTGCATAGCTAAGCATAGACATCGCAGGGATTGGGGAAAAACCAATTACACGATCCGGTCCGTATTTTTTAGCCGTATAAATATTTGCAGCGGCAATAATTTCATTTACTTCATCCCACGATGCTCTTCTAAATCCACCTTTGCCTCGCGCTTGCTGATATTTTTTTCTTTTTTCTGAATCATTCTGAAGATTTTCCCATGCTAAAAGTGGATCACCGGTTTTTTGTTTTTCTTCTCTGTAAGCATCAATCAATGCACCGCGAATGAGCGGATATTTTATTCTAAGCGGGCTATACAAATACCATGAAAATGAAATTCCTCTTTGACAGCCGCGCGGTTCGTAAGGAGGCAGACCATCTTCTAACAAAGGATAATCTAATTGCTGAGTTTCCCACACGACAATACCGTCCTTAACATGAATTTGCCATGAACAGCCACCGGTGCAATTAACTCCGTGTGTGCTGCGAACTATTTTATCGTGTTGAAATCTGTTTCGGTAAAACTCTTCCCACTTTCTTGTGTCAGGAGAAATTATATCTTTTATCCAACTCATTAGTATGCCATTTAATTATTATAAAAATTTACACTATACTTTTTAACTCTATGCCACATAAACAAAAATACAACCAGCGCTATGTTTAATCCCAAAATTATTCCAATCAAAAGAACAAATTGTGATAGTAAAGACGAGGATTGCAAAGCTCCTCTTTGATCACTATCATATAAAAATGCCAACAAATCTTTTATTTCCTGATCAGTTAGAGTGGCTGAACCAAAGCTATTTATCATAGCGGGAAATGGCGGGTTTCGTAATGTGGCATCTATGCCGACTGCGCCCAAACGTGAAAAGACTGTTGTTAAATCCTTTGCCAATAGTCCGCCATTAAATACAGCGGCGTTATCAATGTTATGACAGGAAATACAAGATGGTCCGCCGTTAGTGAGTTTTGAAGTTCCTTCAAAAAATTTTTTACCTCTTTCAATATCCGATGTAGTAATTGAAGCGGCGCTAAAAGTTTGAACTGGAGTTTTTTTGTTGGGATTGTTGACGTCAGGGCTGCTGGTGGATATATAATCAATAATGGATTTAATTTCGTTAACCTTTAAGTCCTGATCAGGCATAACAATTTTGTTATGTTGATCAAAAACAGCTATCGCCGCCGAATCGCCAGAATTAATTAGACTTTGAGAAGATTGAACAAATTTAATAATCCATTCTTCGGTTCTTCTGTTTTGAACATTGGCCAAATCGGGACCGATCAATTTTCCCCCGCCGATGGTATGGCATGCGGTACACTTTTGTAAGAAAAGTTGTTCACCTTGATTTTGTGCATTTATTGAAACTATGAAAGTGAAGAAGCAGCTAAGAGTAATCAAGAAATACTTTTTGATCATATTGTCTTCTTTTCTGAATGGAAAACTTTTATTAAATAATTCTTAAATAATTATAATCAGATTTTTTCATCTGATTAAAAATAATGCACAATACATTGTCTGTCAAGTTAAATTTACGAAGTCTTATTTAGGATAAATGGCTGGTAAGTTATTTATGAAGATTACCAGCAGGGAACACCTCAATCAGGATTACTGATTCAAACTCTCTTTTTCTTTTCTAAGCATCGCTCTTCTTTCCGAGTAAAGCTTTCCTATTTCCGCGCCGACAATAAATACAATTGACGCATAGAAAATCCAAAAAGCTACAACAACAACTAACGCATACGCACCATAAATTTTTCCGAAGTCAGCAAAGTTATAAATGTAAAATCCAAAGAGCTGTTTTGCAGTTTCCCAAAGAACTGCCGCCCAAAATGCCCCTACAAATGCGGCTTTCTTTCCAATTTTTTTCTTAGGAACAACTAAATAAAGAATAGAGAAAAGAAGGAAGATCAACAGCAGAGAAATGATTGACAAGATTATATCTTCGACAATACCGGATTGTAAAAATTGGATGCTGTAAATTTTATTTGCCGCCTGACGAAGAAAATTGAATGCGGGCATTAAGATTGTAGTTACAAAAAATAACAGAATGGCAAGCATAACAAGAGCAAAATCTTTTAGCTTGGCGAGAAGGACCGGTTCCTCAGTTTCAAGCTGAAATATTGTGTTAAGTATAGTCCTCATACTACTGAATAATCCGCTTGCCGCGAACAGTAAACCGAAAGCGCCCACAATTCCCGCAATAGTTTTGTATTGTATTACTTCGCTTATTCTGGTAAAAATAATTTTCTTAACGAACTCAGCATATTGATAATATGGAATTATCGTCTCAATCATCAAGTTAATTTGATATTGCATATAAGTGGAATCAAGAACAGCCCCAAGCACCGAGAAAATGATAAGCACAAAAGGAACTATACAAATAAAAATTGAAAACGCTAATCCGCCTCCAAATAAAAAGATATGATGGTCATCCATTCGTTTGTAAAGCCCGCCAAAATAATGTGCAGCAAAGTCTTTAACCTTACGAAAAGATGGTGTTAGGTGAAGCAGAAAACGTAATTTCCGGAATTGTTTATATGCTAAGGATCGTTTCACCTTGTTTATAAAATCATCAATAAACTTTAGATTAAGCATTCATGATTCTTGGTATAGTTTTGTAATAAATTTCGGAAAGTTCTTTTAGATCCAAATTGATTTTACCGTTAACGTTAAAATTCTTGCTGATAGTTTTTCCTAACAACGTGTGGTGCTGATTCTTTTTGTTTAGGATAGATTCAAATTCTTTTTGATTTTTTTCTTTCACAGAAACAATCACTCTTGATTGACTTTCAGAAAAAAGAGAAAAATCTTCACGGGTTTTTAAAAGAATATCCACTTCAGCACCGATCAGATTTTCTTCATTCATAATGCAGCATTCTGCCAACGCACAAATTATTCCTCCCTCCGAAACATCATGGGCGGATTCAATTAATCTATTATTAATAAAAGCTAAAATTGTTTCTTGGAGATTCAATTCCACTTGAAGATCTATATGCGGGCAATCACCGGTGACTTTCCCATGTATAATCTTTAAATACTCGCTTCCTCCTAATTCTTCAAAGTCTTCTCCTAATACATAAATTAAATCACCATGAGATTTGAAAAATGATGTTGTAACATTTGCCAATTTCTCTACTTTACCTACCATTCCAATTGTTGGTGTAGGATAAACCGCAGTATTTGGAGATTCATTATAAAAACTAACATTGCCTCCCGTTACAGGAGTATTAAAAAATCTGCAAGCTTCTCCCATTCCTTCAATCGCTTGACTGAACTGCCAATAATTTTCCGGCTTGTAAGGATTCCCAAAATTCAAGCAATTAGTTATTGCAAGTGGAATACCTCCTGAACAAATAATATTTCGTGCAGCTTCTGCAACTGCTATTTTCGTTCCCTCTTTCGGGTTCAAATAAACATATCTGGAATTGCAATCTGTTTTCATTGCAAGCGCTTTATCGGTATCCTTGATATGAACTACGGCAGCATCGCAGCCAGGACCAACAATAGTGTTTGTCCGAACAGTTGAATCATACTGCTCATATACCCACTTTTTTGAAACTATGTTGGGAGAAGCAAATATTTTTTTAAATGCCTCAGTGAGATTTTTCGGTTGAGGCAGTTTTGTAAAATCAAATGTTCGTATCTCATTTAAATAATAAGGTTCTTTAGTCTCTCGAATATAGACCGGTGCTCCACCACCAAGTACAAGTTCGAATGAAGGAATGACTGCTTTTTCTTCACCCTGATAATTGATGTGAAGTAAACCGTCATTAGTGACCTCACCAATTATTTCGCAATTTAGATCCCATTTCTCGAATACTTCTTTTACTTTATTTTCAAATCCTTTTTTCACTACACACAACATTCTTTCCTGACTTTCCGAAAGCATTATCTCATAAGCTATCATCCCCTTTTCACGCAGCGGAACTTTATCCAAATTTATTTTCATGCCGGATTTTCCCTTAGCACTCATTTCACTTGTCGAACAAGAAATTCCTGCCGCACCCATGTCTTGAATTCCAACCAACCATCCATTTTTAATAATATCTAATGATGCTTCAAGTAAAAGTTTTTCGGTGAATGGATCTCCAACTTGAACCGAAGGGCGTTTTGATTCCGATTTTTCTGAAATTTCTTCCGAAGCAAAAGTTGCACCGTGTATCCCATCCCTTCCTGTTGATGAGCCTACAATCATTATAGCGTTTCCTTCGCCTTCAGCAATGGCTGATGCTACATGTTTCGTATCAACTAATCCTACTGACATTGCATTTACAAGTGGATTGTCCTGGTAGGATTCATCAAAATAAACTTCGCCTGCAACAGTTGGTATGCCGAGGCAATTTCCATAATCACCAATTCCGCGAACGACTCCATCAAATAAATAGCGTGTCCTTGCATCATCAAGTGATCCGAACCTAAGCGAATCGAGACAAGCAATCGGACGCGCACCCATTGTAAAAATATCGCGCATAATTCCTCCGACACCTGTTGCCGCTCCTTGATAAGGTTCAACAGCGGATGGATGGTTATGACTTTCAATCTTAAAAGCGACGGCAAGCCCATCACCAATATCAACTAAACCGGCGTTTTCATCACCGGCTTCAACAAGCAATCGTCCACCTGATCGAGGCAAAGTTTTTAAAAGCTTAATTGAATTTTTATAGCTGCAATGTTCGCTCCACATCACACTAAAAATTCCGAGTTCTGTAAAAGAAGGAATTCTGCTAAGAATTTTCTTTATTCGATCGAATTCTTCATCTGTTAAACCATGCTCGATTGCTAATTCACGAGTGACTTCAAGTTCCTGCATTAAAAAGTCCGATAGATAAATTATGAAATGAGTTTGTTTTGATGGGCAAATATAATACTTATCTAATCGCTATTGAATAGATAAACAGTGCGGTTTGAAGCGGGAGAATTTTCCTAAGTGGTTAGGCAAATAATTTAAGAAGCAGATGGTTAGCTGATCGCATTTAATTTTTAGTTTTCTAACTCATCATTAATGCTGAATAAATTTTTAATAGAGAATCTTAAAGTCGGATGCACAGCGGTGACTTCTATTATTAATTCAATAAATGCCCCTTCAGTTCTTGATTTATGTGATCTTTCTCAAACCCTGCAAGCGAAGGGACGAAAGTCATCATAGTTTTAATTGTCCCTTCCTGCAGCGATAATTCTTCTTCAGAATATGCTATAATTTCGTTCCAGAATTTTGCTTCATAATAATTCTCTATTTTATCAAGGTATAGATATGTACATGAACCATTTTCAGAGAGATTCTTAGCATTATGAAATAAAAATAATCCAAGATCAAAGAATGCTGCGCTCAGCGGATTGCCATCTACGTACAAACTCTTTTCATCCATACTTAAATTACGAGGACAAACCATTACCGGAATTTCATTTGCAGTTTCGCAAATTATCTGATTATCATCTGATGATGAAGTATTAAATATTGAATTAATTGCTTCCTTTAAAATAATCTGTATTTCAATAAGATTTGACCATGAGCGGGCATTTGCGGATTCAAAATGAATGAGATTTATTTTGCCTTCTGACTTAAACAAATTCTTTTTAGAATCTATTTCATCAGGCCCCAAAATTTCAATTTGGCGATCCTTGAAAACTTTTAAATTAAATGACGGTTTCAAATTAAAATTTTGTCCATCATTTGAATTTTGTGCAATCTCACTTTTTAAATTTTTACTAACTCGATTTCTCTTTTCTTCCCTTATAGTTAAGAGCTCTAATCGCCTATCATTAAAATTCAGATGAAGATCGGCAATAAATTTCAATGCTTTGCATGATACAACCTGCTTATAAGCAAATGGTACATTCACTTTTATATCAACTAAGCTGTAAATATTTTTCATCGTTGTACTAGTCATTTTATCCTCAATAAAATTTTATATGTAATTCATAAGCGTTTATTCGCCTAAAATTATGCCAAGAAAACGATATAAATTTTTAAAGATTAGTAAGAAATTTAAAGAGAGGATTTCTTGCTTTGAGATGAGAATAATTAAACTGATTCAAAATACTACATAAATAAAACTTGGTTTTTAAATATTTAAATATTCATTCCAAATTCTATAGAGCTTACTCGTTGCATTTACATCTTCGGCACAATAAACTGCAATGTCCTTAATTCTTCCGGCTTCATAAAGATTTTTAACTTCCATTCCGGAAACACCTTTTGCTTTTGGTGAAGCGACGCCGAATGCATGACAATAAAAATCTAAATTAAATTTTCTTGTTACACCATAAAAGGTGAACTGTTCCAATAAATCAATGTGATTGCTTGAATCGAATCTTTTTCCCATAAGATTCTTGGTAGGCCGAATTTCCAACATTGCAGATCGCATCATTAAAAATGGAATGTCAAAATTTCTTCCATTAAATGTTATAACCTGATCAGTGAAATCAACAATACGCCAAAAAGATTGAATCATTTCTTTTTCGCTTAATCCTTTGTATGAAATATTCTTTTCTTCATTCACCCATTCTTCAGAAACATTACTTTCATAATAGACGAAAGTCTTTTCCTTTTCCACGTGATATATTGCAATTGCAATTGTCTTTGCAGTTAGCGGGTATAAGCTTAAATATCTAATTGCATCATCCCGCTTCTGAGATTTCTTATCTTCTTCGGTTTCTTTTTCAGAATACCGGAGCAAATATTCTTGCTGACTTTCACTCAATGATTCAACCGGGTAAGCACAAGTTTCAATATCGAAAATAATTCTTCGCATAAATCACCTGCTTTATTTTAAGTTGTTTAAATATAATTAAATATTTTTATCAAATAATGCAGCAGAGAAAAATTTTTTGCTGTTCCAATAGACCTTTAGGAAAGGGTAATATAACTTAGAAACGCTTAGACAGATTTGAGTATTTCAACTTTTGATTCAAATTCCAAAATTTTTTGATAAAATTCTTCTGGAAGCGGAATGGATTTTTTTTTGATTGGGTCGACGTGAACAAGCACACCCAGACCTTCTGCAATTATAATTCCTGTATCTAAATTTTCAATCATATGTTCAAAACCAAAACTGGAATTTTTTATATATGAAATTCTTGTGTACACACGCAGTCTGTCCTCGAATAAAGCGGCCTTAAGATAATTGATTTCATTTCTTACCATATAAAAAGCAGTTCCATCAAGTGAAATTCCTTTTTCGGGAAGAAAACCAAGATCCTTTGCATATCTGATTCTTGCTTGCTCAAAGTAGTTGAAGTAAACAGCATTATTTACAATATGCAGCATATCTACTTTATCAAATGTTACTACAACATCATAAAAATGTTTAAAGTCAGATTTGTTTTTTGTGGGCTTCATTTAATAATCTTGATAAATTTTTTCATTAACTTCCTTTAACACCACGAACCATCTTTTCAATTTCATCCCACATTTCATTTGGAATTGCTTGCAGAATATTAAATTGACCGGCACCATTCAACCATTCACCACCGTCAATCGTAACTACTTCTCCGTTTATGAATGAAGAAAAATCAGAAATCAAATATGCCGCAAGATTTGCAAGTTCTTGATGTTCACCAACACGCTGAAGCGGGACTTTCTTTTTCAGATCAAATTTATTTTGGAGTTCACCGGGCATTAATCTTTCCCACGCACCTTTTGTTGGGAAAAGTCCTGGGGCAATTGCATTAAAACGAATTCCATATTTAGCCCACTCAACAGCAAGCGAGCGTGTGAGGGCAAGAACTCCCGCTTTGGCAGCAGCAGATGGGACAACAAATGCAGAACCAGTCCACGAATACGTTGTTACAATATTAAGCACAGTTGCTTTTTGTTTTTTCTCAATCCAATGTTTTCCGAAAGCAAGTGTACAGTTGTAAGTTCCTTTTAATACAATGTTAATGATGATATCAAAAGCTTTGTTAGATAATCGTTCAGTCGGACTGATAAAATTTCCTGCAGCATTATTTACTAGTCCATCTACTTTACCAAATTTTTCAATTGATTCTTTTAATAAATCTTCCACTTGTTTGTAATCGGAAACGTCACAAGCGAAAGGAAAAACTTCGTTCTTTGTTTGATCAGAAATTTCTTCGGCGGTTTTTTTAAGAACATCAATCTTTCGGCTTGTGATAATTAACTTAGCACCAAGCTCCGAGAAATATTTTCCCATTGCTTTCCCAAGCCCGGTTCCTCCTCCGGTGATTAAAATTACTTTTCCTTCCAATGAATCTTCTTTAAGCATTGGTGTATTGTAATTTTGTTGTGACATAGTTTTTCTTTTCCAATAATTTTTCGTTTTTCAGTCATTGCGAATCCACTTTAGTGGTTGAAGCAATCTACAATATTATAATGGATTGCTTCGTCGCTATCGCTTCTCGCAATGACTGCTACTGAAAAAACAAATTAAAAGCAGTACCCGTTTGCTTCAATCATCCGGTCAGCGATATTTCTTCTTAGTCTGGTTGTATTCACAAGATCAAACTTCGTGAAGCGTTTCAATCCAAGTGTTAAAAGTTTCAGTTCATCACCTTCCGCAAAAGAAGCAATAGCGTGCTTACCGTAAAGATTAATTCTTTCGAGTGAATCGCTTACATATACTTTTGTAATATCAATATATGGTTGAAGTTCAGCTTCGCTTTTCATCGCTGCTAATTTTTGTGTGCGAAGAATTGCAGATTCCGAAGTGTAAACTTCAATCAACATATCAGTTAGATTCATAATCACTTCTTGTTCATCAGCTAACTTTTGCATAAACTTTTGAACAGCCATTCCAGCAGTCATTAATATTGATTTTTTAGCATTTCTGATTGCTTGTAATTCTTTTACGAGCACTCCAGTTGGTTCCTCACCAAATTCAGGAACACTCATCAATTCTTTTTGAATTGCCATTGCGGGACCCAATAAATTAAGTCTTCCTTTCATAGAACGTTTGACTAGCATATCAACCGTAAGCAAACGATTGATTTCATTTGTCCCTTCAAAAATTCTATTGATTCTTGAATCGCGGTAACCACGTGCGGCTGGATATTCTTCCGAGTAACCGTATCCACCATAAACCTGAACCGTTTCATCAACTACATAATCTAAAACTTCTGATCCAAAAACTTTTAGCATTGCAGCTTCGATTGCATACTCTTCAGCAGCGCCAATCATAGCTTCACCATAACTTTTACCGCTGTTAAGTAATTCAAGTTCTTTATCATTTAATAGACCGCTTGTGCGCATTGTTGCTGATTCAGCCACAAATATTTTAATTGCTTGCTCGGCTAATTTATACTTGATAGCTCCAAAGCTTGATATTTGTCTTCCAAATTGTTTTCGTTCATTAGCATAATTAACTGATAATGATGAAAATTTTTTTGCTCCACCTGTTGTCATTGCGCATAATTTAAAACGCCCAACATTCAAAATGTTAAATGCGATGTAATGGCCTTTACCAATTTCACCAAGGATATTTTCTTTCGGAACTTTTACATTATCTAAAAACAAAGCTCGTGTTGAGGAACCTTTAATTCCAATTTTTTCTTCTTCCTGTCCGCTTGTAAATCCCGGTGATTTGGTATCAATAATAAAGCAAGTAAATTTATCGCCATCAACTTTGGCAAACGTTATTAAAATATCTGCAAAGCCGCCATTTGTAATCCACATCTTTTGACCGTTAAGTATGTAATACTTTCCATCATCTGAAAGCTTAGCTGTAGTTTTTGCAGAAAGAGCATCAGAACCCGAAGTTGGTTCAGTTAAACAATATGCGGATTTCATCTCACCTGATGCAAGCTTGGAAAGGTATTTTGTCTTCTGTTCGTCATTTCCATAATAAAGAATTGGAAGCGTTCCAATTCCAGTATGAGCAGCAAATGATACTCCAAACGAATAGCTCGTTCCCATTGCCATAGAAAGAAAAGTGTTTGTGTTGAAGTCGCCGCCAAGTCCACCATATTCTTCAGGAATAGATGTTCCTAATAAACCAAGTTCACCGGCTTTTTCTAATAGCGAAACTGTTAAGCCCGGTTCTTTATGATCAATTGCATCGAGCTTTGGCCAGATTTCATTTTTAACAAACTCACCGGCAGTTTCAACCATCATTTTTTGTTCTTCATTAATTTCTTCTGGAATGAAGACACTTTGCGGACACTATCTTTAATTAAGAATTCTCCGCCGAGTAGAACTTTTTTTGTTTCGTTTGACATATTGATTTCCTCTTTTTTATTAGAATAATTTTTATTGATCCGCTACGAGGATCGGGTCTTTATCTTTTCTTTTTATCTACAATAATTGAATGCCTATGGCATTCTTCAAAAATTAATTCAGCAACTCATAAATTCCGGCAACACCTTGACCACCACCAACACAAGCTGTCACCATTCCATATTTTTTCTTTTTTCTTCTTAGTTCGTGAAGAATTTGAACGGTAAGTTTTGCGCCGGTACATCCAAGCGGGTGACCAAGAGCAACAGCGCCGCCATTGACATTCAAGATTTCTTCATTCAATTTTAATTCACGTATAACAGCTAATGATTGAACTGCAAATGCTTCATTTAACTCTATTAAATCAATTTCATTTAAATTCATTCCAGCTTTCTTTAAAGCTTTAGGAACAGCAGCAACCGGTCCAACTCCCATTATTCTCGGATCAACACCGGCAACAGCATATGAAACTAATCTTGCAATCGGTTTTAAATTCAGCTCTTTTACCATTTCACCCGACATTACAAGCACGAATGCAGCTCCATCAGAAGTTTGAGATGAATTTCCAGCAGTAACAGTTCCCTTTTCTGCAAACACCGGTTTTAGTTTTGCTAATGCTTCCAAAGTTGTATCCGCTCTTGGTCCTTCATCCGTATCAATAATAAATTTTTTATTTTTCCTTTTGTTTCCCTCAACATAAACTTGCTCAACTTCTATCGGAACAATCTGCTCCTTGAAATATCCGTTGTTGATTGCGTTAACTGCTTTTTGGTGGGATTTTAACGAGAACAAATCTTGATCTTCGCGTGAAATTTTAAAATCCTTTGCAAGCTCTTCAGCAGTTAAGCCCATACCCAAATAATAATTGGGATTAGTTTTTGCGATCATATAATTTGGTGCAAGTTTCCAGCCGGTCATTGAAATGAGTGACATTGATTCAACACCACCGGCAATGATGCAATCCATCATACCGGATTGAATACGCGCAACTGCGGTTGTAATTGTATCAATTCCTGAAGCGCAAAATCTATTTACAGTTGAGCCAGGTATTTCAATCGGAAGTGATAAAAGTGAAATCATTCTTCCTACCTGCAATCCTTGTTCCGCTTCGGGAAATGCGTTTCCTACAATGACATCATCAATACGATGAGGATCGAGTTGCGGAACAGATTTCATCAAATGTTTAATTACCTCTGCGCCAAGATCATCCGGTCGGTAAAATCTAAAACCACCTTTTTTAGCTTTACCAATAGCGGAACGAAATCCGGCAACTATATATGCTTCTCTCATAATTATTCTTCTTATTTTATTTTAAAATTCATTGTTAATTAATTTCTTAATGGTTTACCGGTTGTGAGAATGCTTTGAATTCTTTCCAAAGTTTTCTTTTCACCAATTAAACTTAAAAATACTTCTCGCTCTAAATCAAGCAGATATTGCTCTGAAACCAAACTGCCTTCAGACAGATCCCCGCCGCACATAATGTATGCAAGCTTCTCAACAATTTTCTTATCGTGATCGGTTATATAATTACCCAATCGGAAAGAATGGATACCCAATAACAATGGCGCAAGTGCAGTTCTACCTAAAACTTTTACATCGGTTCTTTGAATTGGTTTTGTGTAACCTCTATCCGCTAAAAGAATTGCTTGTTTTTTTGCATCGGCAATTACACGATTGGGATTAACTGAATAAGTATCAAGACCTTTTCTAAAAATTCCCATGCCAAAAGCTTCTTCTGCAGAGGTTGAAACTTTTGCAGTTGCGATATTCATAAATCTCTTTTGAAGTTCTGGAAGTTCAATTCCACCTTCAACATAGGTATCAGAGGCACGAAGTGTCATCTCTTTTGTTCCGCCGCCGGCTGGAATAATTCCAACCCCAACTTCCACCAAGCCAATGTATGTTTCAGCAGATGCATTAACTTTATCAGCGTGCAAACAAACTTCGCACCCGCCGCCAAGCACTAATGAATGTGGCGCAACTACGACCGGAATGTTCGAATAACGAACGTGCATTGTAGTATTTTGGAATTGGCGAACAACCATATCGAGTTCATCATACTCTTGTTCGGTTGCAAGCATAAACATCATTGCTAAGTTTGCACCTGCAGAAAAATGTTGCCCGTCATTTCCAATCACCAATCCTTTAAAATCCTTTTCAGTAATCTCAATTGATTTGTTAATTGCTTCCAAAATTTCTGAACCGATTGAGTTCATCTTAGTTTGAAATTCCAGATTAACAATTCCATCACCGATATCGTGCAGAGTTGCACCGGAGTTTTTCCAGACCGGTTCATTGGCGCGATAATTATCAAGAATAATAAAATCACCTTTGCCGGGAATTTCTTTGTATGAGTTGGAAATAATATCGTAAAACTTTTTCTTACCATTTTCTGATTTATAAAAAGAAGTAAATCCGTCTTTCAACATTTTCAAAACCCAATCAGCGGGATTCATATTTGCTTCAATCATTTTATCAACGGTTTTCTTTAGACCGAGTGCATCCCAAGTTTCAAATGGACCTAATTCCCAACCAAATCCAGCGCGCATTGCATCATCAAGTTTATAAAGTTCATCAGAAATTTCTGGAATTCTATTCGATGAATATTGGAAGATGTAAAAATTAAGTGAGCGTAAAAATTCTGCAGCTTTATCTTTACCGCTGAATAAAACTTTCAATCTTTCTTTTAAATTATCAATTGGTTTTGCGGCAGTAACAGAAGCCATATTGGATTTTGGACTAGGTTTGTACTCAAAAGTTTCTGTATCAAGTTCAAGAATTATTTTTTCACCCTTGTCATCTTTTGATTTTTTGTAGAAGCCTTGTCCCGTTTTATCACCGAGCCAATTGTTAGCAACCAGTTTATTCACATACTCCGGAATTGCAAAAAGATCACGTGCTTCATCGTTCGGGCAATCGTGATAAACATTATTTGCAACTTTCACCAGCGTATCAATTCCAACAACATCAGTTGTTCTGAATGTCGCAGATTTTGGTTTACCTGTTAATGGTCCGGTGAGAGTATCAATTTCTTTTATACTTAATCCCAAATCTTTTTTTAATTTGAAGACAGCCATAATGCTGAAGACACCGATTCGGTTTGCGATGAATGCTGGTGTATCTTTGCAATGCACAGTAGTTTTACCAAGATACAAATCGCCATACCACATCAAGAAATCAATAACATCTTGACTTGTTTTTGGTGTTGGAATAATTTCTAATAGTTGTAAATAACGCGGTGGATTAAAAAAATGAGCGCCAAAGAAATTCTGCTGGAAATCATCACTTCTACCTTCAAGCATTAGATGAATTGGAATTCCAGAAGTGTTTGTTGTAACCAAAGTTCCGGGCTTTCGAAACTTTTCAACATTATCAAAAACTTTCTTTTTGATTTCAAGGTTTTCAACAACAGCTTCAATAGTCCAATCAACATTAGAAAGCCAATTCATATTGTCTTCAAAATTTCCGGTAGAAATTCTGGATGCAAAATCAGTCCGATAGATTGGAGAAGGTTTAGCTTTTAGAACGTTTTGCAGATTATCATTTGCTATCCTGTTACGAACAGCGGTATCTTGCAAAGTAAGATTCTTTTTCTTTTCGGAATCGTTTAATTCCTTTGGTACTATATCCAGCAAATAAACTTTGCACCCAATATTTGCAAAGTGAGCAGCGATTCGCGAGCCCATTACGCCGGAACCAAGTACAGCTATTTCATTGATTTTTCTTTTCATAATGTTTTTCATTTAGTTTATAGTTAATGGTTCTGAATAAATTTTTTCGATTAATTTCTGATTGTTCTTCAAAATTACTCTGCGTTTAAGCTTTAAGGTTGGGGTCAATTCGCCGGAATCAACTGTCCAATCTTTATCAACTAATTCAAATTTTTTAATTTGTTCAATGTGACTAAAGCGATTGTTGTAATGTTGAATTTCTTTCCAGATTCTTTCTTTAACTGCATCACTACAAGACATTCCTTTTTCCAGATAATCTTTTACACTTTTTTTCTCGCACCATTTTTTTATGAAATCAAATTCGGGAACAACAAGCGCGGCACAGAATTTCTGATTTTCACCAATTACCATAATATTTCGGATGAACAAGGATTCTTTCATTTTATTTTCGATTGGAAGTGGTGCAACGAATTTACCTCCGGATAACTTAAACACTTCTTTTAATCTGTCGGTTATTTTCAAATACTTATCATTAACCATAACTCCGATATCACCGGTATGAAACCAACCTTCATTATCAATCGCTGCTTCGGTTGCTTCCGGTTTATTGTAATAACCAAGCATTACATTTGGACCTTTTGTCAATATCTCACCGGTTTCATTAGCAATTTTTATTTGAACATCCGGAATTGTATAGCCAACTGTTCCAATGTAAAAATCTTCAAACCGATTGCACGTAATTACCGGAGATGTTTCCGTTAGACCGTATCCTTCAACAACATTAACTCCGGCAGCAGTGAATATTCTTCCGAGACGTGGCTGCAAAGCAGCGGCTCCACTGATAATTCCTTTCACTTCACCACCGAGCGCTTCAAGCCATTTTGAAAAAACAATTTTACGAGCTACTGAAAGTCTTATATTGTAAAATAAATTAGTTTTACCTTGTGGATGATAATGATTAGCAAGATTAACAGCCCAACCAAAGATTGCTTGCTTCGGTTGTTTAAGTTCTCTCCCCTTCTCCATAATTTTATCGTAAATTTTTTCGAGAAGTCTTGGTACTGTAGTAAAGTAATTTGGTTTTATTTCTTTTAGATTATCACCAACCTTATCAATACTTTCCGCATAATAAATTGCCGCACCGATTTTCATATAATAATAAACTGCTGTTCGCTCGAAGATATGACAAATTGGAAGGAAACTCAAAGCACGATGTGTGTTATTAAGCGGCATAATTTGCTGAATTGAATTTACGTTGCTCAAAATATTTTTATGTGAAAGCATCACACCTTTTTGAGTTCCGGTTGTTCCCGAAGTGTAAATGATGGTTGCTAAGTCATCTGACTTAACGCTGTCCTTAATTTGATTAAGACGATCCCGCAATGATTCGTCGGCAAGTTCAAGAATTTCTTTCCAATGTTTTTTCCCTTCAAGCTTATCGAATGTAAAAATATCAATCAGTGATTTTACTTTTTGTTTAATTGAAAATATTTTTTGATACAAATCCTCATTCGCAACGAAAGCATATTTCACTTCAGCATCATTAAAAATATATTCGTACTCTTGAACACTGATATTCGGATAAATCGGAACATCAACACAGCCAGTCTGCATAATTCCAAGATCAACAAAATTCCATTCGGTTCTGTTGGGAGAAATGATGGCAAGCTTATCGCCGCGATTAACTCCGAGTTTCAATAAGCCAAGACTAAATTTATCTATGACTGATTGAACTTCTTCCGTGCTGAAATTATTCCAATTACCATCTTTCTTATCGGAAACACAATTTTTAATAGAGTAATTTTTTAATTGATAAGGAATCAAATCGAAGAGTCTTCTTAGTTCAGACATAGCAACCTCAATTTTGTTTTGTTAATAGATAACAATTAAAATTTTTTCTATTTCAAAATAAGTCAACATTGGAAAGAATGCAAGCGAAATTTCGCTAATAATGAAAATTTGCTAAATATTAATTAAATATTTCTTATATTTCGAGCAAAAAAAAGAAGATTTTGGACAAAAAGAAAAATTACATAAAATTGATTTTGGGACTGAAGCTCAAACAGCTTCGTCAAGAAAAACACCTTTCGTTGAATGAATTAGCCGTAAAAAGTTCGCTTTCGGTTTCTTATCTAAATGAAATTGAGAAAGGCAAAAAGTATCCTAAAGCCGAAAAGATTGCTCAGTTAGCTCAAGCTTTAAGTGTAAACTATGATGAACTTATTTCGTTAAAGCTTACAAAAAATCTTACCCCGATCGCCGAGCTGATTGATTCAAACATTCTTGAAATGCTTCCGCTTGATCATTACGGAATTGATTTGAATAAATTTATTTCGCTTATGTCTGATGCTTCTTATCAACTGAGTGCTCTTGTTGCCACGGTTATTGATATGGCGCGAAGTACGGAGTTAAGTCAAAATAATTTTAGTCGAACTGCTCTGCGGATTTATAAGGAGATTCACGATAATTATCTTGAAGATATTGAAGAGTCAGTTGATAAACTTATTGATGAATATAAAATTTCTTCTGCGCCGCCGTTGAATTATAATACGCTTTTTGAAATTCTTGAGAAGAAGCATAACTATTTATTAGATGAAACGAGATTAGATAATTTTGATGAGCTAAAACAATTGCGCGGAATTCTTAAACCGGGAAAGCGACCAATCTTATTTCTGAACTCCAAGCTTTCATCATCTCAAAAACTATTTATTATCGGGAAAGAAATGGCTTATAACTATCTCAACATTTCGAAAAGAAGCTATATCCATTCCAGCTTGAAGTTGAATACATTCGATCACCTTTTGAACAATTACATTGCCGCATATTTTTCTACCGCATTAATATTGAATAAAAAAAATTTCACAAAGGATATAAATACTTTTTTTGCAAAAGAGAATTGGGAGGGGGATTTTATCATTAATCTTATTAATAAATATGATGCTACTCCCGAAATGTTCTTTCAACGATTGGCAAATCTTGTCGGCAATGTTTGGGGCCTTAAAAAATATTTCTTTCTTCGATTCAACACTTTTGCCGGTACAGATAAATTTGATTTGACAAAGGAAGTCCGCTTAAACATCAGCCAAAACCCCGGCGGTTATCAAACTAATGAACATTACTGCCGCCGCTGGATTTCAATTGATGTTTTGAAAAATATTAAAGATGAATTAAAGGGAACTGATAGCAATGGCAAGATGAAAGCCGGGATCGTTCACTCTAAATTTTACGAGACAAAAGATGAATATATTTCTTTTTCCGTTGCTCAACAAAACATTCTCGATCCAAATATTTTTACAAGTGTTGCACTCGGATTTTATTTTGATGACCAGCTTAAGGGAAAAATTAAATTTTGGAATGACCCGGAAATTCCTTTTAGAATTGTAAATAATACTTGTGAAATGTGCAACATATCTGATTGTAAGGAAAGAGTGTCTGAACCGACTACTTTACGAACGATTCAAAAATCTATCAATATAGAAAATGCAATTAAAAATTTATAGCTTTTGTTGATCTTCTACGAGGTTCAGTTTCTCGCTCTTTTCATTTTGTTGCAAATATTGAGTGCCTTCGGCATTCTTTTTTAATTGACTTTGTAGAAGTCATATTATTGTAATAGTCGCATTTACATTAGTGGCGCTAATCCTCATAGAGGATTTATAATCATCACAATTATATTGCAAGCCCTTCGAACATTGCGATCGTTTCTTTTGCTTCCTCTGGAATAACTTTTGTCGTACGGTTTTTATAATCATAATAAACAAGTTTGGTAAGAGAAGTGGATGCATTAATTAGCTCACTTCCTTTTTTAATTGCGATGATGTGTTCCACATCAACACTTTTATTACCCATTTTTGAAATACGCGTAAACACTTCT
>Ga0209642_10000690_pt1 | contig 21936 bp, 15 predicted proteins | sample RifCSP19_2_FD_184025 | JGI IMG/M metagenome (GOLD analysis project Ga0209642, IMG submission 184025) | Soil microbial communities from Rifle, Colorado - Rifle CSP2_sed 19_2 (SPAdes) (version 2) | ecosystem: Environmental > Terrestrial > Deep subsurface > Rock core/Sediment | place: Rifle... | reverse complement strand
CCCGGCGTCCGACTGGCTGACCGCGGCGGCGTGGGAGCTGCCGCGGCTGAGAAGTAGGGCGGCTCGCGAGCCGCCCCTACATGCGGGCCAAATCTGAAAGACCCTGCGGGGTTGAGTTCGCCGGAATGCGGCGATGCTGGCGCGACGGCGCACAGGTCTCACCCGGGATTCAGGGTCATGATCCCTTGGCCGCTAATGTCACAGATTCGCAAGGAATTGGCCGACCCCTTGTGGAAGATCGGCGGTCGGCAGGCGTCCCTAGGGCGCTGTCCGGCGGCGCGCTGGCCGCCTTTGTGCATGCCTCAGCGGTCGGTCAGGGCGAAGGCGCGGACGAGGAACAGCGCCAACTGGGATCGCGTCACATGATCATCGGGACAGAAGAGGCGCGGCTTGCATCCGGCGGTGATGCCTTCGACGGCTAGTTGCTCGACCCAAGCCGCACCCCAGCGGTCCGCTGGAACGTCTTCGAAGAGACCGCCTGAGGCAGGAAGGGGCTCGAATGCTTCGGGCCAATGCTTCGCACGTCCAACGAAGAGCGCCATCTCGGCGCGCGTGACGGGATTCTCAGGGCAGAACTTCCCTTCCACACAGCCCGAAGTGATGCCATCTGCCGCAAGCTGTTCGATCCAACCCACGGCCCAGTGCTCGGCTGGCACGTCGCTGAAGCTCCCTCCAGCGCCCGGTGGCCGGAATTCGCCGCCGCGCATCGCCAGCTCAAGAAACATGGCCATCTCGGCGCGCGTAACAAGGGACTCGGGACAGTAGTAGTAGAACTCATGCGGCGTGTTCATCACCAGAGCCGTTTCGGTCCGGCAGCCGATCGCCACACCCGATTTCTGCAGCGCGTCGACCCATGAGAAGTACCACGGGTCGTCGCTGCCCGAAAACGGGTGAGCTGGCCAGACATCGGAGTAGAATGCCTGAGGCTGTCCGCCAAAAGCCGTCGTGACCATCTCCTGGCTGTCCGGGGCCCAGTAGTCGAAGCGCGGGCTGCGGGCTGCGTCGAGAAAGCCCTCATAGGCGATCTTTCCGTGCTTGTCAAAGATGCGCCAATCGATCGGCCGGCATTTGATCACCGAAGGCTCAGACTTGACCAAGTTGTAATAGATCACCGCCCGGACCCCTGGGTAGGCGGCCAACTTCGCGTACGTATCGCGCAGCCACTCGTTCTTCAGCTTGTCGTTCTGCCGGCCATTGGCGTCGACGCCGACGGTGCTGGTTTGCGCGAGGAAGATCGGCTTGCCCGGCGCCATCGCGTGCAGGCGATCCAGATAAGGCTCGAAGACGAGCTCGAAGGTGTCCCAGTTGGAACCGTACTCAGGGCAGCCTCCGAAATTCAGCGTGCTGAAGGCAATGACATCGACTACGGAGTCGCCGGGATAGTAGTTCTCGAACTCATGGCCGGGTTCGGCCCATCCGTTGGGCGCGAAGACCCAGCTCACCGCGTTCTCGGCCACCCCCTCTTCCTTGAACACACGCTGGATCTTCAGCCAGGCGAGCTTGAAGTTCGCGGGGTCCGTGCCGTAGCGCACCCAACCTCCGTTCATCTCCTGTAGCGGCGCCAGGAAGGCTCTCTTCTTGCCTCCATCGGACCAGCGGGCGAAGGCTGCGGCCCACTTTCGCAATCTCTCCTCGACGACCGGGTCGTTGACCAGTTCGGCGGCTTTGCGTTGGTAGGCTGTCAGATTCACGAACGGCGTATATCCTCGGTCCCATGCTGCGTTCAGCTCGGTATGAACATTCCAGTCTGGGTTTAGGTACTCGATGTCCATGAATGTCCCGGCGAGCGAGACCCGTTTGTTGACGCCGTTCTCCCTCAACCAGGCATCGAAGTTCTCGATCTCCCACCCAGTCACTTGCAGCGAATCGGACGTGTACAGACCGAAGAGGACCGGGAGACTGTCGTTTGAGGCCGAGGCGGTCTGGGGATCCATTCCTCCGACGAGCTCCGCAACTTCGATCGGGAGGCCGATGCGCGACGCCATCGAACGCAGAAGCCCGGTTGGGCCAGCGGCGGCATAGCAGGCTCCAAGCATCCCCATGACTGCGAGGGCGAGAAGAAAGCGCCTCTTCCACCGAGAGATAGCTCTCCCCTTGCGTCGATGCAGCTTGATCGGGGCGCGCTGCAACCCGAGCCTGGGATCAGGGGAGACGCTCATTTGTCCGAGAACCCGCGCTTTCCCCCCCGCTCTCGGCGACGGCGCTCTTGCGCGACGTCGCGGCCGCCGGTCTTCGACCCTCGACGGCGATTTGGAAACGGCTATGCGAGGCGGGTTGCGTGACGAGCCTTGCGGCCTTGGGGGTTGCCTCTCTTGCTGCTGCTGAAAGAGGTCGACCGCCTGGATCAGGCTTTCCCATTCGTCTTGACCGCGACCTGTGTCCGGATGGTGGCTCATTCTCGATCCCAAGGGCGCGCCCCACGGATAGTACTCTCCCTAGACGCAGGGGAGTCTTTGCCCATCTCAATCCGTCCTAGCCCTAGTCGCCCCCTTCGCTAACGGAGGGTTGCCACACAGGGGCGGAGGGCGTCAAACGCAGTCCCAGGCCGAGTTCTACGGCGCTGGACCCGGGCGCGGGGCTCTTGAGCCCCTCCGACCCAACTTCGATTCGGACGGGGCGACTCCGCAGCCAGGAGTTCCCTGAAACACGCGAGAGGGCGATGCTCCTCAGCCACATCGCGAGGTACAGGGGAGCCAGCGCCAGGGCGCGCAGGGTCGCCGCGCGGTCGGGGACGAATCGTAGACCGTAGAGATACACTGCACCGTCGATGAGGATCGAAAGCGCGCCCAGGCCGGCCAAGGAGGCCCAAAGCGGGCCGCCTAGGAGAAATGCAGCCAGGCATGCTATGCCGGTGAGGGCGGCCTTGACGGGCAGGACTAGCGTCTTGGGCTTGATGAGAACCGAACTTAGGAGCGACCAGCCCGAAAGCCCTCTGGCGAGTAGTGCGGCGATGGGCCGTGAGTACGCTTGGACAACTTGAAGCTGACCGCGCAACCAACGCGCCCGCTGCCGCATGGCGCCGGCGGGGTTTATCGGTTTTGGATCAATGACGTGAGTATCCCCGGCTTGGACGATGCGCACTCCCGCTGCGCCCAGAAGGATGGTCAGCTCGACATCCTCTACCAGAGTGTGCAGGGGGCGGCTGTAGCGGTCGAGCAGGTCGCGCCGGAATGCCATCCCCGTTCCGCGCAGTCGAACGGGCCAGCCGAGACGATTCCGCAGGGCGTCGTTCACTCGCTGCTCGACGATCTCGGAGAAGGCAGCCAGCCTGGCAACGGGCGATTGTGAGAGGACGAGCGGTTCCACCCTGGCCTGCACCACCACGGCGCCAGCCTTGAAATGGCGGCGAATCGCTTCGAGGAAATCCGGCGCCACTTGGCTGTCAGCATCGAGCACAATGATGATCTCGTCGGAGTGGGAGCGATTCCGGGTTTGATCCAGCCACCAGCGAAGGGCTGCGCCTTTCCCATCGGGGTTGCCATGCGAGCGCACGTGGACAGTGGCCCCAGCTTCACGGGCGACACGCGCGGTGCCATCCAGACAATGGTCTGCCACGACTTGCACGTGATCCTCGGGCCCGAGGAGCTGGTTGAGAGCCTGCAAAGTCCCTTCAAGGACAAAGGCATCGTCCCGGGCGAGGATCAGCAAGGTCAAGCCCTCGTCCGTTGGGGCAACGGGCAGCCGTTCGAAACTCAAGGCAGCCGATTCTTCACAAAGGAGAGGGTTTCGGTCGCTTTGAATCGTCAACATCACTCCAGGCCCACCTTTCTGCGGTTAACCCACCCTTCGCAGGATGAGGCTTGCTGGCAACCAAGTAATCTCACTACCTCTCACAACGATCCTACATAGGAGCGAGGGAGAAGGCTGTAGGCGTTTGGTACCAGTGGCGGTAGGCCGTTGGTACCAGGCGCGGGAGTGGCAAGAGGCGGCTTAATAAGAGACTTCGGAAGTCGCACGACTGGCGACTTCCGAAGTCTGCACGGACGCTCTGGTCAAGGGGGATTTGGCCAGAGCGACAACGGGCCGGACGAAGATCTAGCCTCGCACACGTGGGAGGGGTTTGGGCGGCAGGAGGGAGCGTAGGGGCGTTCAATTGAACGCCCGTACAGCCCGCCCTCCTGCCCCCAGAGGAACGGCGGCGCTCGGCGTCCTTAAGTTGATGCGTTTGGGGCCAATCTTGGATCGGCCCCTACCCAGTCAGCCCGTGAAAACGTGTCCCACAGGACGTCCAGCTGGGTGTTACCGTGGATAAGCTCTAGGACGGGGAAGAGCTGGCGATCTGTCTCAATTGCTCCGCCAGGGCAGGCAAAGCAACATCCGGGTGGTGGCGTTCCAGGATATCGATCCGCGCTTGGCTACCGAGGCGGCGCCGCAATTCGTCCCGCGCCAGGAGATCGCGGATGAGACCGGCAGCCTCCACCGACGAGGTTGAGGTGTACAGCAGGCCGTTCTCGCCTGATCGGACGTACTCTGAAAAAGGCCCTAGGTGGGGGACGACCACCGCGCACGCCCTCGCCATGGCCTCGGCGACCGTCATGCCGAATGACTCGCCCAGTGAGGTCGAGACGACGACGCCCCCCGATTCGCGGACTACGTCCAAGAACGAGGGCACATGCTCGGGCATGACCCCTCGAAACCAACGCAGCTGATCGACCATCTCGCGCTCCACCGCGAGCTGGAAAAGCTCTTTGTCGAGGCTCGGATCGACCGGGCTTCCAATGAGCCAGTATTCGGCGCTGACTCCACCTTGACGCAGCAGACCAGCGATCTCGATGAATCCGCGCCAGTTCTTGAGTTCATCCATTCGTCCGACCCAGCAGACGATCGGGCCCGACAACCGCGGCGCTGCGCCGTCGATCTCACGAACACATCCTCGAGCAAGCGCATTGGGCACCACGCGGATATCACGCCCCTCGCCGACGAGTGACTCCACCGTCCGTCGTTGATGCTGGGAAGGCACACAGAACAGATCCACATCTCCGGGATCCAAGGTCCGCAGGTACTGCTGGTTCTCGCGGTAGGGTGTGTGGACTTCCAGGACCACTTTCGGCCGCTTGCGCAGCCTGCGCAAGGCAGGCAGAATCTCGGGCGTGTCCATCGAGGCCAATAGATCTGGGGGCTGCGCAGCGATCCACTTGCGGAATGAGCGCAAGTCACCCACGTCGATCGGATGCTCCACACCACGAAACATGCGACGACCTGGTCCTTCCTGCAGGAACCAAGCGCGACTATCGATCCCGTGCGCGGCCAGCCCTTCCAAGCGCGTGCGCAACACGGTCTCCACCCCACCGATCGTCAACAGCTTGTAGACAAAGAGCACCCTCACGACCGCGCCTGAAAGAGGGCTCTCTTGAGGGCGAGCCTGCGCCCGTCGCTTGCCAGGGCAGCGAGCAACTGATCGACTCGTCGCGCCCAGGTACAGCTTGCGGCGTAGGCGCGGCGCGCACTGGCATCCACCCTACCCACGCCTGCCGCACGTCGGATCGCGCTGCGAAAAGCCTCGAGCCCCTCAGCCCGCTCGACGAACTTCTCCCCTCCGACGGGAGGTTCGACCCCCGTGACAACGACGGGCAATCCCATGGCCAAGTACTCGTAGACCTTGATCGGATCGGCACTGGCCGCCAACCGATCGGGCTTAAAGGGGACGATCGCCACGTCCCAGTGGGAGGCGAGTGAAGCCAATTCCTTCCGTTCCCGCTTGCCCATGAGAATGACATTGGCCGGAGTGCCTAACCCGGAGGGGTCGGCGCCGTATCCGATCAGGTGGATACGCCAATCGGGCTCCAGCCGGGCAAGATCGACGATCAGCGGCCAGTCAAACCAAGCTTGCGCGAGGTAGCCGAAATAGCCGATGGTGATCGAGCCCCGGGGCGCCTCGCGCGGTTGGTCGACCAGCGCCACTTCGGGCGCCAGCCCGTTGGGATTGAGGACAACCTCCTGCCGGCCAAAGCCGTTGATCCGTTGGCGGAGACGCTCATGCGTCGCGAAAACGGCGTCGGCTGCCAAGGCGATGTGCCGTTCGAAATGGGGGTCAAACCAGTCCGCCTGCCCGACGCGCTGGAACTCCTCCCAGTCGTCGACTGCCTCGTAGACCGTGAGCCACCCCGCCGCGTTTGCCACGGCCAACGCGGCGAAGAAGCTCGGATGCGGGAACTCGATGAGCGCTACCCTCTGCATCCCTTCGAACTTGCGGAAGAGAAGATCGGGGGCATCGCTGACGAGGTCGAGCGGCATCTGCAGGATGTCCGCCTGCATCCGATCTTGTGGCGCCCAACGGTCGGGGCGCCACCTCCAATAGAGGAACAGAACTGCGAAGCCCCTCCGGGCAAGCTCGAGCGCTATGTTTGTCGAACGCTGGCCCTCACTCTCGGTCAAGGTGGTCGAGGAGAAGATTGCGACGACTCCTGGCACACCCTTGTCACGTGCGGCGTGTTCAAAGCGCTCCAGGTCATTCCAGGCCCCTTGGCGGGCAAGCCAGAGCCTGCGCCTCTTGCCGGGCACGAAACGCCCCGAGCTGTAGGCAGAGCGCAGTTGGCGGAGAACCCTGCGACCCGCGCTCCCTTCCGGGAAGACCTGTTTCAACCACCTCGTCGGGAAGGAGCGAAGCAAGCTTCCTTTCAAAGCCGAGGAGCCTCAAGCGTCCAGCCAGCCGATGGCCGCAAGGTCCGGCGCGCCGACGACGGCGCGGGCGATCTCCCCACCAAGTCGGTCGATGCGTGCGGACCAGGAGTTTGCTGCCAGGAACACATCCAGCTCATCCTCTACCACTGGCGCCTCCAAGGCGCGTTGGATGTTCGCCAGGAAGTGCTCTCGATCGCGCGAGCGCAGGACGTGCGGCACCCCGTCGAGGGAAGGCAGCCAAGGCGCGACCACCGGGAGCCCCATGGCGACGTACTCATAGACCTTGAGCGGACTCGTCGACTCGGTGATCGGGCCGGCAGACCATGGGATGAGCGCGACGTCGGAGCGAGCGAGGTAACCGGGCAGCGCTGCTTGAGGCTTCAGACCCAGGAAGTGCAGGTTGTCGGAGCGGAACGGGCATTGGCCACGGTAGTCGCCGATGACCACGACCTCGCACTGCGTATAGCGCTCGCTCACCTGCCTCAGCAACTCCCAATCGAACCACTCACCCCACAGCGCGCCGACATAGATGAGGATCGGCCCACCGTTGGGGAGGTCATCCGGCTGGGTGTGGCTCGCCTTGCGGTCGAAGAGGCGCAGGTTGACGGCATTGGGTAGGAATAGCGCCCCACGCGAGTCGAGTCGCCCTAATCGCTCCACCAGCGACGGCGCACTGCCGACCAGGAGACGGCTCGTCGCCACGATCTGGGCCTCGGTTTTCGGCGAGTACCAATCCCCTCCCAGTGAAGTCCCCCAGTCGTCGATCAGATCGTAGACAACCGCCCCGCCTCGGCGAGCGATCTCGCGGGCGTACGTCAGGTATTCTGGGAAAGGGAACTCTACGAGGCAGGTGACCGGTTTCTCGCGCAAAAGCTGGTTGTACTCCCAGAGGAACGACTCCCAATGGAACTCGGCCAGGGAGTGGTGCAGCAAGTGCGGATGGCGATACTTCAGGCGTAAGTCGACGCTCTCCTGCTTGGGGAAGCGGTGCACGAAGAGGACCATGCAGCCGCGCCGCAGCAGTTCGAGCGCAATCTGCGTGCCGCGTGCGCCTCCCCCCGTATCGTCGATGGGGACGCCGGTGAGCAGCAGCACGACGCCATGCGCGTCCGCATGTCGCCGCGCCGCCACCTGCGGTCGGTTGTGCACTCCACGCAAGAATCCGACGGCGCGCGCCGCACGCCCGAGGAGCTTCCACCAGCCGCCGGCAAGGCCGCGCTCGGGCCCGGCATAGCCAGCCATCGCCGCGATAGACAACAGGATCAGGAGCATGAGAAGGAGGGCGCCGACAGAAGGGTTCAACCAGAATGCAATGGGGACGCCGGCTAGCGTAAAGCTGGCGGCGATCCCGTATCGAAACAGATCGCGCAGCATGGGGAGGTATCGCCCAAGGAAGACCCCGCTCTCGCCGTCCCCCACCGTCCATGAGACCAACTTACTCCAGACTCCCGAGAGCGATCGCGGAGCGTGCCAGATGACGATCGCCTCGGGGACAAAGGCCCAGCGTGTGCAGACGCGCTTCAGCTCCAAACCAAAGTAGGTATCTTCGCCGGTCTTGGTCAGCCACTCGGGAAAGCCCCCCACGGATTCCCAAGCCCTCTTGCTGAAGGCGATCGAGCGACAAGCCGGAAGGAAGTGGTCCGGTTCGATCTGCGAAAGGTTGGGGATCAATTCCTGCCATGCCGCACTCGCCAGATGGGCCGGTCGCTTGGATTCGTACCAGCCTGCCACAACGTCCGTCTGTGGGTCGGCCCGGAAGGGAGCGAGCAGAGATTCGAGCCAGGTGGGTGTGAGGTCACAACCGAAGTCGGTCATGGCGATGGTTGGGTGGGTGGCCAGGCGCACGCCGAGGTTCCTGCGCCGGGCAATGTTGGCCCCTTTCTCGATGAGCACGCGCATCTTGAGCTTGGACGCGCGGGCGTGAGCCTGCAAGATCTCCGGCGTCCCGTCGGTGGAGCCCCCGTCCAGCAGAATGACCTCGTCCGGAAGGCGGGTCTGTTCTTCGAGGTCCGCTAACCAGCCCCGAGCGTTCTGCGCCTCGTTCTTGACCGTCGCCACCAGCGTGACGCCCGGAGAGGGCGCGTCCCCACCGCGCAAGGGGCGTCGCAGCGGATAGCTGGGAAAGAGCCGCGCGTTGTCGGTGTAGAGCACGACCTGGGAGTTGTCCTCTTCGGTGTAGCGTGTGCTTTGCGCCGAGGCCAACACGACTCGCCAGCTTGGCGGCAGCAGCCGATCGCGCTTCCGCCAAGCGCGGCCTAGCCAGACCATGGGTTGCTGGAACACTCGTCGGAGAAACCATCCAGGAAACGCCAGCGCTCGCGCCAGGAACGGCAACCGATCTCTGGCGCTCCACATCAAGCGCCAGGCGAGCCACAGAACCTTCCAGCCGCGGGAAGATCGAATCTGGGTCATCTCCGACTGTAGCCGACCCAAACTCGCTCGAGCTTCCTGAGCCCTGCGCGCCTCAAGCTCCGCTGCGCGACGGGCCTCGGTGGCCTGCCTCTCCGTACGGTCCGCCCGCCGCCTCTGCGCCTCCAACGCCTGCTCTAATGCAGCCGCGTTCTGCTGGAGGAGATCCGTCTGTCGCTGGTACGTAGTCCTGATATCCTCCGCAGAGGCCTCGGCGCGTTGTAGCGCTGCTCGCGCATCCAGGAGCGCTTGCTCGCTCTTCGCCAGGTTGCGGATCTGATGCTGAATCAACTCCTTCCCTAACGCCGAAGGCGCATCCGCCCTCTCTCGTCGGTTCAAGAGCTGTACGGCGATCTCCGCGCTCGAGCGCGCCAACTGTTCCATGTTCTTCGTGCGCTCGGTCATCGCCGCCTGCTGCCGCTGCGCTGCGCGATGAGCCGTCAGCAAGCGCTCGGCAAGCGCACTCGGCGCCAGGCCTTGCAAGGGTAGGCAGAACTCCCTCAGCCCGACCTGCTCCAGCAGAGCACGCACTTTCGGATCGTAGCTCAAGCCGACGCACGGCCTTGCGTTTCGGACGGCCGCCACGATGGAGTGAAGGCGCATTCCGAGAACAAGATCGCAACGCCCAATGAGCGCAAACCTCTGGAGCGGATCGAGCTCATCGGGAGCCAGCAGGGCGTGGCGCTCATGGCGAAACATCCCGCGCACACGCTCGCATACCTGAACGTCGTTCTCAAGCTCAATCGGTCCTTGTTGAAACGGCACAAACATCAGGCTGCCATGCAGTTCATCCGCGAGGGCATTCAGGCCCTCGGCCACTCTCGCCTGCCACTCGTCCGGCCTGACGCCGATCTCCCAGTGTCGCAGTGAGACTCCCAGGATCGGCCGAGGCAGTGATCGCAGACTCGTCTCCAGGGCCTCGCCAAGCTCAACGCCTGGAGCGCTAAAGGCCGGGTCGGCTGCGAGCTGGATCTTATCCGCTTGACATCCGATCTCTCTTAGCAGGGAGAGGGAGTTCAGGTCTCGCACGGTGGCGCGGTCGGCCATCTCGAAGAGCTCACGCGTCAGGCGCTTGGCCTCCGCCGACGAGAGCGGGCCGACGCCTGCTGCGTAGATCATGGCGGGCTTGCCAAGCAGTTTGGCCAGCAAGAGCGGCGCGCCATAGGCGGTGATCCCCGCCTGCCGGGAGGTGAGGAAGCTGTCCGGTTCGACGCCCCAATAGTCCTGGAAGAGTCCACCGCCCCCCACGATGACCAGGGCGCACTGATCTACCGCCTGAAAAAGCGCCTCCTGATCGCCCCAGGTGATGGCATCTACGCCGTGCAACGCCTGCGCGGTCTGCGGATTGCCGGAGACCACGACGAAACGCACGTCGGGCTGCAAGGCGCGTAGATCGTGAAGAACGCCCTGCAAGATGACCTCGTCTCCGACGTTGTCGAAGCCATAGTATCCAGCAATGAGAATAGAACTCGAATGCCGCCGCCCGCGGACCACGATCTTGCGTCTCCCCTACGAACCGATTCTCGAATCCTGCGCGCCTTCCCTGCCCCTTAGCCTCTGATATCTTCCGCAAACGAGGCAGTGGTAGCCGTCGGCGAGCCACAGGCGCTCGCCGCCGCAGTGTGGACAGCCATCCATAGAAGCCGGGAGCGCCCGGGTTCCGTTGCCAGAGCGCTTCCGAAACCACCACTCCCAGTGACCTTCCCACACACGGACCATCGTGTCGGTGTCCCAGATCACATGCTGCGCGTTGCGGCGGACATAGCCGCTCGCGCCGGGGTTGCTCTCGAGAGCCGCGATGAGCTCAGCGGCCTGTCGCCGGACAGATTCGGATTGATGGTCGCCGGGAACGATGAAGCCATCCTCTCCATCCCGTATCAACTCTGCGTAGGCGCCGACCGGGCTGGCGAGGACGATGCATCCCGCGCGCATGGCTTCCGTAATCACCATGCCGAAGGGCTCGAGGCGTGCCTGAAGACTCAGAGAGAAGGTTGAACGCAGTAGTTCGACAGCCAACTCACGCTGACCGATCAACCCTCGGTACGCGACGCCCGCGGTCTGCGGCACGACGGATTCTTCCTGGCCCCACAGCCCAGCCCCGCCACAGACTACCAGGTGGTAACGAGCCTCGCGTGCGCGGAGCTCCCCAAGGATCGCGATGGCCGTGTCGAGTCCCTTGGAGGGATGGGAGAAGTATACGAGTCGGTGTGGGTCGCGCGGCGGCATGCGTCTTTCGGCCCGGCGGAACATCTCCTCTTCGAAGCCGTTGTAGGCAACGAAGATCCTCTCCGGACTGACGCCCCACTCTCGCTCCACCACATCCCTGAGGAAGTTACTCTTGGCATACACGAAGTCATAGCTCAACCGGTCAAGACCCGTGGGCTTCATAGTCCCCGAGGTCCACACCCATCGCAGGCCTACGTCGATGTCCAGCTCATGCGCCGGCGATAGGTCGAGTCCCCCGCCGGATGTGTTGAAGATCAGAACGTCGCCGCGTATCTCGCCGACCTCGGCCAAGGGCAGATACTCGACTCCGTCGATCCGTGCCGGCTTGGGGCAGTTCACGACCATCTTCACTCGATGGCCCGCCCGACGCAACGCTCGCGCCATCCGGATGCGCGAAGTGATCCCGCCCCCCACTCCCTGGCGGTAAGGCAGTCTTCCGTCGTAGAGGATATGGCGGTCCGGGCAGTAGAAGGTTACGTCCATCGAAGTGGAGCTCGAAACCATCGGCTGCGACTATACCATCGAGCCCTAGCTCACACAATGACCCTCTCCTGCAAGCGCAGGGTCTTTCGATTATAGGATTGGAGGACTACTGGCTCAGGAGCAGCAGGTCGGGCTCCCACGCCCGACCCGGCGTCCAACTGGCTGACCGCGGCGGCATGGGAGCCGCCGCGGCTGAGAAGCCACGCAATTTGCGGGCTAGAATCGAAAGACCCTGCCTGCAAGGGTGCATCGCATATGACGAGGAATTGGGGCAGGTCCTTCTCGTTCGCACTCTTCGTGGGGGGTTTGGGGGCAGCAGGGAGCGGTAGGGGCGTTCCATGGAACGCCCGTTGATGCGTACGGGACGGTCTGAGTTCGACCCGAATACTGCTCTGCAGCCCCGCCGTGAGATCGCCTTAGCTCGTCGGCAGACGAGGCATCGCCGGCCCGGGGACGCCCATCCGCTCGGCGATCGCCGCCCGCAGGGCCAAGCGGTCATCCCAGGGGTGCTCGATCTCGCCAAAGCACATGGATTGCTCGTGGCCTTTCCCGCAGACGATGATCAGGTCTCCTGGCCCCGCCCTCTGCGCGGCGACCCTCAAGGATTCGGCGCGGTCCGGCACACGCCAAAACGTGCTTCCCTCCACGCCGCCGCGCGCGCGGACGCCCGTGGCGATCTGGTCCAGGATCGATTCCAAGGGCTCGCTGCGTGGGTCCTCGGCCGTGATGACCACCCAATCGGCAAGCTCCGCTGCGATCCCGCCCATCATCGGGCGCTTCTGCTGGTCGCGCAGCCCAGCGCAGCCGAAGACCACGATCACGCGTCCTGACGTCAGGGCCCGCGCCGTCTCCAGTGCCCGTCGGAGCGCGTTCGGAGTGTGGGCGAAGTCGACGAATGCCCGAAAATCCTGACCCAGGTCAACGGCTTCCATCCGCCCGGGTACGCCAGGGAGAGAGGCGATTCCCCGGGCCGCATCCTCGTGTGAAAGCTGCAGTCCGGTGACCGAAGCGGCGAACGCCGCGAGAGCGTTGTGAACGTTGTGGAGACCCACCAGGTGGCTGTCGATTCTTTGTTCTCTGGTTTGCCAACGTGCTGTGAACTGCAGACCTTGGGCCCCGTGTTCCACATTTCGCGCGTGGACGTCGGCTTCCGGCCCTAAGCCGTAGGAGACGCAGCGCGCACCTGTGATGCTGCGAAAGTATCTAAAGGAGTCATCGTCGCGGTTGAGCACAGCGGTTTTCTGTGGTCCCATCGGCTTCTGCGTCGCGGAAGTGAGACCCGAGAATAGCATGCCCTTTGACTGCAGGTAGGCATCGAAGCTGCCATGGTAGTCCAGGTGCTCATGCGTGACGTTGGTCAACACGGCGATATCGAACTCGCAGCCACCCACACGGCGCTGCGCCAGGCCATGAGATGTAACCTCCAGGACGACATGACTGAGGCCCTCACGCACCATGTCTGCCAGGTAGCCTTGTAGCTGGAGCGGATCGGGTGTGGTGACGTGGAAACCGGTATCCGAGGTCCGATCGCCAATCTGAGCGCTCACCGACGTCACCATGCCAGCGCGCAGGCCGGCGGCGCGCAGGATCTCGAAGAGCAGATGACAGGTAGTCGTCTTGCCGTCGGTCCCCGTGACGCCGATAAGGACGAGACTGCGGGATGGGTGAGCGTGCCATGCCGAGGCCAGCAAGGCCAGGGCCAGTCGAGAGTCTGGAACTCGGATGTAAGGTACCCCGAGATGGGGGTCCGGCTGCTCCCCGACCAGGGCCCCAGCGCCCCGTCTCATCGCCTCGCCCAGAAACTGGTGCCCGTCGAGGGACTCGCCGTGGACTGCTACGAACAATCCGCCAGGGACGACCTGGCGCGAGTCGGCGGTCACAGCCGCAATCTCGGTCGAGGGGATGGCTTGGCCGGAGGTGTGGCTTATCTCACGGAGTAGTTCGTGGAGGAGCATGAGAGAAACGGAGTGAAGCTCAACCCAATAACCAACAACCAATCACCAATCACTGTCTTGGCGTTATTGGGTTGTTGGTTGTTGGTTATTGCAGCGTCTGCCTCAGAGCCTGCAGCTTCCCACCCACCGAACCGTCCAGCACCTTGTCGCCGACCCGTATCACGAGGCCTCCCAAGATGCTCGGGTCGACCTGAAAGTGAATCGCCGACCCGGCGCCGAGCTTCGCCTCAACCTCACGCCGCAGGGTCGCTTGCTCATCCTGGCTCAGAGGCAGGGCGCTGGTGACATGCGCTTCGCTTCCCTGAAGGCCCTCGTCCTCCAGCAGGACGACTTGGCCCTTGCGAATGCCGCTGAAGAACTCGGCGATCAGCGTCTGTTGACGCTTCTGGTCGAGGGATTCGCCGATCAACTTCTGGGCCGCGGCAATCGCCAGCGCCGCCACTTGACCGCGTAATTCAGCCAACGCCTGAATCCTTGTCTGCTCCGCTTCGCCTACGGCGGCCTCGCGCGTCTCCGCCGCTTCTTTCTCGGCCTGGGCGCGGATCTCGCGCCCGACTTGCTCGGCCCTTTCGGACGCCTCCCGTAACCGCTGACCAGCTTCTTGCTGGGCCTTGGTCATGATGGACTGCGCCTCTTTCTCGGCGTTGGCGCGTGCCTCCGCCGCGATGCGCGCATCTTCCAGGCCTTGGGCGATCGTCTGCCGCCGGCGCTCGAGCAGGCGCACGATGGGCTTGAAGACCCAGGCGCGCAACACAACCAGCAGGATGGCGAAGTTGAGGACCTGGACCAGTAGATAGCCCAGATTAATGCCTAGCGCTTCCAATGAACCCTCCTAGATGGCCATTCGCTCCACGGATCACGCGCCGCCGACAAACAAGATGAGAAGGGCGACGACCAGGGCGTAGATCGCCACCGCCTCGGCGAAGGCGATGCCCAGGATCATGTTCACCTGAATGTTGCCGGAGGCGTCAGGGTTACGTCCCATCGCCTGCACGGCGCCGTTCGCCAACACCCCAATACCCAGGCCGGCGCCGATGGTCCCGACCATTGCCAGACCTGCCCCGATCAGCTTTCCTAGGACCTTAGCCGCTTCGACGATATCGCCTTCCATGGACTTCTCCGCCTCCCGATCTGTATGTATGCGCGTCTGTACCGCCAAGCACATTCAAGAGAACTTTGCCGCATCGCGCCCGCCGCGGCGTTGATCCCCAGCCGCCGCAGGTGTCACCCATGGGCTCCTGCCTCATGGCCATGTCCGGCCGTCGCCTGCGACATGAAGATCATCGTCAGCATCCCGAAGACGAGCGCTTGAATCAACCCTACTCCGAACTCGAGCAGTAGGAACCCGGACTGGGCCAGCACCGGCACCAGGCTGCCAATCACGAACAGCAGCACCGAGCCGGCAAAAATGTTGCCGAACAACCGGAAGGAGAACGACAGGACCTTCGAGACCTCCGAGACCAGCTCGAGCAGACCCACGCCGAAATCAATGACCCCGAAGAACGGTTTGGTGAACAGCGTCTTGACGTTGAAGAACTTGGTGAAGTAGGAGAGACCCAGCGCCCGGACCCCGAAGACCTGAGTCATGCTCACCGCAATCAGGGCCAGTGCGACTGTGAAATTCAGGTCGGTGGAGAGCACGCGCACGAAGGGCACGACGACGTAGCCCGCATGCGATTCCTCGCCATCCACGCTCTCCTTCACCGTGGCCAACAGCGGAAGACCACCGAGCCGGCCGATTTCCTGAGCAGGATGCCCTCCTTCCCCTTCCGCCTCGTGGATCAGGCCGATGCTGTCGACGCCCGGGATCAATTCCATCCAGTTGACCACCAGCACGAACAAGACGATCGTCGCCATCCAGGGGAAGATGCTGCGCGCCCATTTACCTGCCGTCGACTCGGTCAGATTGTAGAGGGCCTCCAAGATCGCTTCCACCACACCCGTGACGCCTTGCATCACCATCCTGCCGCTGTTCACTGCCCGGCGCACGAAGACGGCCAGCACGAGCAGCAAGGCATCGGCGATCAACATCGCCACCATGGTGTTCGTCAGGCGGATCTCCCCCACAAGAGGAAGCGTGAAGAGCGGCTTCTCGCTCAACGTCTCTGCCGGGAGTTGAACGTGCGGCAGAATCGGCGCATAGGCGCGCGAGGCGAAAACGCCAATAACGATGAAGAGCAACACCAGCCAGCGATTGACCCCCCATCGCCACCTACGGGTTTTCTCCACCTGTTCCCTCCTCAGTGGGTGTTCCCTCTTGCTTTATCAGCCCCTGCAGGCGACCTGCACCGGCCAAGACGATGCGGAACATCAAATACAGAGTGACCGGAACACTGCCCAGCACCAGAACCAGGGTAAACAGCGGGCGCGTGTCGAACCGGGTGTCGATCCACAGGCCAGCTAAGATGGCGCCAAGAACGATGACGAAAGTCAAGCAGCCGACTTGGCCCAGCAAACCTGCCAGGGCCAGCGAAGTCGCGACTTGCGCACTGTCCTTCTTCGGCGTCTGGCCGGCGTGGCTCATCGTTCGCGAATTCTATCACAACCGGATCGACGGGTCAATGAAGACGATCCGAGTTGTCCATAATCTCGGGCTTGGCGGGTCGCCTGAAGCGGCTCGCCGGGGCCGCGCGGCTAGAAGAAGCTCCTCGCGGCCCGTATGGCCCAGTCGAACCATGGCCCGCTGAGCGTTCCGATGACGACGATCGCCGTCACGCAGACGCCAAGCGCCATCGCATACGCGCCCGGCACGCGAATGGGCTTCTGCTCATCGGGCGAGCGGTAAAGGTAGATGACCTTCACGACCGTCAGGTAGTAGTACAGCCCGATGATCGCATTGAGAACGCCAGCGAATGCGAGCCAGACCAGCCCGACCTGCACGGCCGCGGCGAACACGTAGAGCTTCGCCACAAAACCCGCCAGAGGCGGCATCCCTCCCAGGGAGAGCAAAGCCACAAGCAGCACCAGAGCCAGGCCGGGCGCCCGTCGGCTCAATCCAGCGTAGTCCGCGATCTCCTCCGATCCGGCGGATCGAGCGAAGAGGATCACCACGGCAAATGCCGCCAGGTTTGTGACAATATAGGCAACCAGATAGAAAACCAAGCTTGCGGCGCCGGTCTCACCGATCGCCACCAGGCCGATCAACGCGTACCCGGCGTGGGCGATCGAGGAGTACGCCAGCAGTCGCTTGATGTTCTTCTGGGCGAGGGCGAGCAAGTTGCCCAGGGTCATCGTGGCAACGCTCATCGCCGCCAGCACAGTTGTCCAATAGCCAGCAATCGCCGGAAAGGCCGCCAACATCACCCGCACAAGGACGGCGAAGCCCGCCGCCTTCGAGGCCGTCGAGATGAAGGCCGCGATCGGTGTGGGCGCCCCTTCATAGACATCGGGCGTCCAGAAGTGGAACGGGACGGCTGCGATCTTGAAGCCGAAGCCGACCAGCATCAACAGTGCCGCTCCACCTATGAACCAGGGAGAGAGCTGGCGGGCCTGCAGGCTTTCCGCCAGGCGATAGAGATTGGTCTCACCGGTGAAACCGAAGATCAAGCTGAACCCATACAACATCACCGTTGATGTGAGGGCGCCGAAGAGGAAGTACTTAATCCCCGATTCGGTCGACTTGCGATCCGCCTTGAGAAACCCGGCCAGAATGTACAGCGGGATCGAGGTGGTCTCGATGGCCAAGTAAAGCATGATCAGGTCCGCAGAGGAGGCCATCAGCATCATCCCGAGGGTCGCCACGAGCATGAGCGCGTAATACTCGCCCCGGTCGCTGATCCCACTCACGCCCACCGAGAGCAGCGCGGTCACGGCGGCGGCGAAGAGGAACACAACTTTGAAACTGAAGGCCGGCCAATCGTGGCGCAGCATGCCACCGAAGATCAGGCCCTGATCGGCGCCAGGCCTCGCATAAAGGAAGGCGACGACGAGCGCGGCCAGCGCGCCGAGCGCGGTCAGCCAGCCGAGCAGCGCCCGCCGATGGGGGCGCAAGGCAAGGTCCAGAGCCAGAATGAGGCCGGCCCAGGCGAGCAGGAGCATCTCGGGAAGGATGGCGAGGATCATCGCCGGCTGGAAGTGTGCGATCGGCACCTAACCACCTCCCACAACGCGCAAGACCGCATCTGCCCCGGACTGAACCATCGGCGCGATCACGGCCGGATAGACCCCCACGACGATCAGGATCCCCGCCAGGAGGACCAGAGCGACCTTGTCAAACAAGTTGATCGACGGGATATGTCCTTCGAATTCCTGCGGCATCTTCCCGAAGAAGACCCCGCGTACGACGCGCATGATGTACGACGCCGTGATGACGATGCCCAGGGCAATGATGATCGCGATCACCGGCTGGACCTTCCAAAGGCCCAGGAAGATCGGAAACTCGGCGACAAAGCCGGAGAGACCCGGCATGCCCATCGAGACCAACCCGCCGACGATGAACGCCACAGCAACCAATGGCATCACCTTCAGGAATCCACCCAGCTTGGGAATCTCGCGCGTATGCGCCCGATCGTAGACCATGCCGACCACGGCAAAGAAGAGGGCCGTCATCACGCCGTGCGAGAACATCTGAAGCCCGGCTCCTGTCAGTCCCTGGCGGTTCAACGTGGCGAAGCCCAGCAGCACGAGTCCCATGTGCGAGACGGAAGAGAACCCGATGACGTACTTGAAATCCGTCTGAACCGAAGCGATGAACGCTCCGTAGATCACGTTCACCGTCGCCAAGGCGAGGACGAGCGGCGCCCAGAAGCGGGCGCCCTCCGGCAGAAGCATGATCCCCACGCGCAGGGAGGCGAACGCGCCGAGCTTCATTAAGACGCCGGCGTGGAACATCGAGACCGCGGTCGGAGCGGCCACGTGGCCGTCCGGCGACCAGTTGTGCACCGGGAAGATGCCCCCCAGGACGGCGAAACCGAAGAAGACAAAGGGGAACCAGAGACGTTGGAAGGCGGTCGAGAGGCCGGCCTGCTCCAGCTGGAGCAAGTCGAACGTGCCCAGATCCGCCGTGTAGTAGATCGCCAGCGCGCCGACGAGGGCGATCACCGAGCCAATGAACAGGTACAGCGTAAGCTTCATCGCCGCGTATTCGCGTGTCACCTGCCAACCCCAGATCGAGATCAGCAAGTACATCGGGAAGACGGCGATCTCGTAGAAGAAGAAAAGCATGAAGAGATCGAGCGAGACAAAGACCCCGAAGACGCCGGTCGCCAGGACGAACAGGAAGGCGAAGAACTCGCGTGGCCGGTCGTCGATGCCCCACGAGATCAAAACCCCGGTGAAAATCACCACCCCGGTGAGGAGCACGAGGGGCATGCTCATCCCATCGACGCCCACATGGTAGGAGACGCCCAAGGCCGGTATCCACGTGAACTTCTGGACGAACTGATACCCGCCGACGGACATGTCGTAGGAGAAATACGCGATCGCCGCAAGGGTCAAGTCGATCGCGCCTGCCGCCAGCGCCAGCCAGCGCACAACACTCTTGCGCTCCGCCGGCATCAGCAAGATGACTAGCCCCATAACCAGGGGAGTGAAGACGATCACGGTCAAGATGGGGAATTGCATGCTTCGCTCTCACTCACAAACGCGAGTCTCGCTTCAAGATCTTGGGTACATGGTTATTGGTTGTTGGTTATTGGGTCACGCAGTCCTCACAGGCGCCGGCCATCGTGGGAGCGTCTCGTCCGGCTTCAATAACCAATCGTCAATAACTAACAACCATTCACCAACAACCGCTCACTCTCTATCCAAACAACCTCACCACAGTCCTGTTGATCACCTCGAGTATCCATGCCGGCCACACGCCGATGGCCAGCATCAGGACCAACAGTGGAGCCACGGCCAGCACTTCGCGCCGGTCGATCTCCATCTTGTGCTGCGCCCACTTCTCGTTCAGCGGGCCGTGCAGGACCTTCGTAAGCGCCTTCAGGATGTAGGCGCCCGTGATCAGCAGGCCGATCATGGCCAGGGCGGTGTAGAGCGTGAAGATCGGCCAGGCGCCGCGCACGACGAGGAACTCCGAGACGAACCCGCCTAGCCCCGGCAGGCCGAGGGATCCCATGGCAGTGAAGATGATGATCCCGCCGTAGATCGGGGCCAGCGGGAATAGCCCTCCGAAGGCGTTCAACTCTCGTGTATGAGAGCGCTCATACAGGACTCCGACCAACAGGAACATCCCCGCCGCCGAAATCCCGTGATTGAACATCTGCAAGACCGCGCCGTTCACGGCATAGACCGCATCCGAGGCCTGCGCCGTGCCTCGCGCAAACGCCGCCGCAGCGATGCCCAAGACGACGAAGCCCATGTGGTTGACGGAGGAGTAAGCCACAAGGCGCTTGAAATCGTCCTGTCCCCAGGAAGCGAACGCGCCGAGCACAATCGCCAGCACCGCCAAGGCGCCCAACACGCCGGCATAATGCTTCGCCTGATCCGGGTAGAGCGGCAAGACGAGACGCAGGAAACCGTACGCCCCCAGCTTGAGCAGCACCCCGGCCAGGATCATGGAAGCCCCTGTTGGCGCCTCGGTATGGGCGTCGGGCAGCCAGGTATGGAACGGCCAGATGGGCACTTTGATGGCGAAGGCCAGGACGAAAGCCCAGAAGGCGATCGCCTTCACGGTGCCAATGGAGAGCGCGATCGGTAGACCGAGCAACGTCAACGGTTGATTCAATGCGCTCCAGCGCTGCGTGATCTGCACCAGGTCGAAGCTCCCGGACGCTAGGCCGATCAGCTGAATGCCCAGCAGCAGCCCTAGCGATCCGGCCATGGTGTAGATCAGGAACTTCAGCGAGGCGTAGTCGCGGTTGGCGCTCCCCCACTGGTTGATCAGGAAATACATGGGGACGAGCCCAATCTCCCAGAAGACAAAGAACAGCAAGAGGTCGAGCGCCAAGAAGACGCCCAGCATCCCGGTCTCGAGGAAGAGGAAGAGCGCCATGAAACCGCGTATGTTCTCGCGGATGCTCCAGGAAATCAAGATCGAGAGCGGCGTCAGCAATGTCGTGAGCAGGACCATCGAGAGGGAGATGCCGTCCACGCCCAGGTGGTAGCTGGAGTTCACCGCCTCGTACCACTTCGCCTGCTCGATGAACTGGTAACCGGGCTGCGAGAGGTCATAGGATCTCCAAAGCCCAATCGACAACCCCAATGGAATCAGGCTCGCCAGAAACGCCACCCAGCGGATCAGCCGCTCCTGCTTGCGCGGGAGAACCAGAACGACGAGCGCTGCCGCCGTCGGTGAGAAGAGGATCAGGCTCAGCAGGTGTTCTTGGATGAATTCAAAGAAACCCATCGATCACCCCGACCGTGCCCGCTACGGATTGAACACCAGGAAATAGGTCAGAAGCAGGCCGGTGAACATCAAGCCGACGATGAGGTAGCCTTGGATACGTCCCGATTGAAGTACGCGGAACTCGCTCCCGGCGCGTTTGACGGCCTCGCTCAGTCGATCCGCAGCGCCGTTGATAATCGGCAAGTCGATCGCATTGCGCAGGAAGGAACCGAGCGCGAGCGCCACGCGTCCGATCGTATGCAACGTCCCATCAATCAGGCCCCGATCCACCCAACGCGAGGTAAACGTCTCGGCAAACCAAGTTGCGGGGCGGACGAACAGAAAGCCGTAGAGCTCATCGAAGTAGTATTTATTCCGCAGCAACACGTAGAGCGGGCCGAGGGGCCTGGCAAGAGGATCCGGCTGACCGGCTGTCACTCGTCGGTAGACCAGCCACCCCAGGAAGAGACCGCCGAGCGCGACGGCCAGCGAGGTGAGAAGCGGAATGGGGTCGAAGTGCACGGCCGCCGGGTGCTCCAGCAAGGCTCCCCCGACAAAATCGTGGAGCCAGTTGGGGAGCAAGCCACCCAGCAAGGGGAAATCCTCAGGGATGCCAGCCCAACCTGCGCCCACGGCGAAGACGGCCAAGACAAGCAAAGGCGCGGTCATCGTCCATACCGACTCATGGGCGTGGCCCGCGGCGTGGCTGCGAGGTTGGCCCAGGAAGGTCAGCGTGATCTGCCGCATGGTGTAGAAGGCGGTCAGAAGCGCGGCGACGGCCAGGGCGCCGAAGATTAGGAGATGCCCATGGGCAAAGGCGTCGGCGAAGATCTCGTCCTTCGACCAGAATCCGGCGGTGATGAGCGGAAAGCCCGAGAGCGCTAGACCGCCGATGACGAATGTCCAAAACGTGAGAGGCATCTTCTTGCGCAGGCCGCCCATGTTGAACATGTCCTGCGCGTCGAAGGGCGCATG
>Ga0209642_10000688_pt1 | contig 21953 bp, 24 predicted proteins | sample RifCSP19_2_FD_184025 | JGI IMG/M metagenome (GOLD analysis project Ga0209642, IMG submission 184025) | Soil microbial communities from Rifle, Colorado - Rifle CSP2_sed 19_2 (SPAdes) (version 2) | ecosystem: Environmental > Terrestrial > Deep subsurface > Rock core/Sediment | place: Rifle... | reverse complement strand
TCACAATCCTGTTTATTATACCAGACAGAAAATATCTCACAGACAAATGGAAAGAAAGGCCGGGGCGACGTAACCCCTTGAAAAAATGGAGCGGGAAACGGGATTCGAACTCGAGACCCTCGCCTTGGCAAACCTATTTAACCAACTTTTATAACCCCTTGATTCTGGTCTGGTCTCCTGTAATAGATAGATTTTCAAGGGGTTTTGGGCATTCTATACAGTCCAGTTTATTACATTAAATCCACCCTTTTTGACAGATTTTAGCACAAATTTAGCACAGTACTATTTGAATATATCTTCCGGTTTCAACCTTGCCTGTCTTAGGATGGCCTTAAGCAGACCGGGACCGATAGTCTTACCCGGATGCACTGGGATAGTAATCTTACTTGGCCTTCCAGGATGAGTATAATGCTGGTGACTTCCTTCAGAGCTATCAAATACAAAGCCGTGCTTTTTAAGTATCTTTATGAGCTGTTTAGCAGTTATTCTCGGCAGCTTGGGGCTCAAGCAGCCACCTCAATAACGGTTTTAAAGGCTTCGGTTGATTCAGAGGGTATGGGTTCCCCAGCCTTTTTAAGAGATTTTATATGAAGTGCTATAGCCTCCTTGATATTCTTTTTTGCTTCCTCAATGGTCTTGCCTTGGGAAAAACAACCAAGTAGAGAAGGGGCGACAGCATAATAACCAATACCATCCTCTTCCGGAATAATCTCTATGGTATAGCGGTATCTCGTTGGCATACGTACCTCCTTAAAATTATTATCTCATATATACCACAATAACGTTGTCTGCTACAAGGAGCATCTTTAAGACGCAGTTGCTTTTAAATAAGGAATACAGCCGGAATACATATAAGAGGATGTTCCTTCACGATTCACATTGAAGAGGCTATGCTTGAGCCAGCTTCATATTAATCAACGATCTCTGCCCGGTGCTTCATGGCCTTTTCAGCTCCCGCAGGAATATCTCAACAATCTTTGGCCCCACGCCTTTAAACTCCAGCAATCTCTTTTCCAGTTCTTTATGGCTGCTGGATTGATTGATCAGGATAGTGAGTGTCCCGTATTTTTCTTTGAGCATTTTGCAGACATCAAGGAGCTTGGTGGCGGTTGAGAAATCATAGCGGACATAGTGTCCTTGATCTAAGACCCTGACAAGCTCATCCCAGCCGGACTCAAGGGTCCTTTCCGCTGTGACAAGATCGGCTCTTACAAACTCCAGGTAGGTACTTCTTGCCACCTCCTGCTGGATCGGCTTTCCAAAGAGAAGGCAGGCAAGGAACCATTTAAAGAGCTTTTTCTCTCGGCCTGACTTAAGGTCGATCCCAAGGTCAGTGGAATAGATTTTCTTTTGGGAGTGATGGGACATGGGGATTACTTAGGGTGCAATGTATGCCGATTAGAAAAAAGGAGGGGAAGAAATTCCTGTTAAAATCACTCAAAAGTAGATCCTTTTTACCGCCCGCAACATTTTTTAAACTTTATACTACTCCCGCAAGGACATGCATCGTTCCTTCCAACTTTTCTTTTGGGATAGACTATAAAAGTTCCGGGCTTCAATGCCACTCTACTGAATGCTTCAATTTCTGGATCAAACTTCCAAGCCTCCTTATTGAATACTACTGCGTCAATCATATTTTCGCTATGGACAATACTGGCCAATCCCAACCAGATATCTGCCTTTGTCTTATACTTTCTGGCGACACAAAGATCTACCAGGCGCCTTTCTAACAATCTGCCGTCACCAGTAGCCTGGCTTATAAAAGTAACTCCACTTTTACCATCCTCAAAGATCATACTAAAATCGTGGCTTTTCCCATCCCGCTTGGATTTTTGTTTCGTCTCTTCCATTGCATTTATGAGCTCGTCGGCACCAGATCCAGCAATGTCATAGAGATAAAATAACGCGTCAGTAAATCCTGGGTCTCTCGTGCCCTTTATTTGTTCAATGACGTCGGTGAATTTCTTATTCGCCCACTTATGATGAAGTCTTTCCGTTGGTTCCAATGTCGGATGTTGCCCCCGCATAATTGGGAAATGCGCATCTATTAACTGAGCCATGCTTTGATCAATATATGTACCACTTGTATTGGGTGCCGGGAAAAGTTTTTGTTTTAGATGGTACCCAAGAAATGCCATTTCTTCTTCTGCAAGAAAATAATCGTGGAAGGTAATCCGTTGTCTCAAATAGTATAAAAATTCAAAAGGATCTTTCAGATAAAAAGTTAAAACATCGAGATCAAATAGGTTCACGGTTAGAGGATAGGGGTCTTCGGCCTTCTTTCGAAGGTAGTGATTGACCTGGAATTTAAGCGCAGGATAATGATCAGATGTTAAGCAGACGATATAAACGTCATCAATTGATTCATCGAGGCGTATTCTCGATCCGTCCTCTGAAAGCAAAGAACTGTCTTTATCAAGTATCGCCTTTCTACATGCCAACCCCTGTTCGTAGGTCTCTTGGATGGCTTTCTCAAAATCGTTTTTAATTTGTTGCTCATTCCCTTTCCGCGCCAATTCTGTCAATCTCTTGGACTTTGCCTGAACTACAAACGCCTTATTACCTGCCACCGCCAAGATGTCAATGTCCGAAATTGTCGATCTCCCCCTCTGAACTTTCGCTCCTTTGTAAACACTACCGGAACCAAAAACAGAAACCAGCATATCAAATGCAATGTTTACTGTGGCTTCTCCTCTATTGATAAATGAAATATCTTTGTAGGCTTTATCCTGCGCCATCCAATAAAATGGACTTTCATAAAGGGATTGGGCAAGTCCGAATGTAAAAGGCAGAAAATATAGATCACTCTCAAGTTGAATGATTGGATGAGAGTCAAGAATATTATACGCTCTGGGTGTGGAATACTTTTGATTTACCGTCCCCGGAATGATTGAAAAAGAACTGAGAATAGCTTCACCAGAATCTTGGGCTATATTTCTCAAGTCTTCTTTTGTGAAACAAAAAGCCAGTAGAATCCATTTGCAATACTCCTCACAACTTCCAAATCCTGAAACAGAAGGTGTATTAAGCTTCTTCTCTAAAAATATTTTAAGTTCTTTTGTTGCCGCGATAGCCTTTATTATGTCAAGACCCTTATTCTTTTGTATCCATGCCGCATCTTTAAGATATCTTTTTGCTGCGAACTCTAAGTATTGAAATTCGTATGCTCCTGATCCGCTATAGAAAATTGGCTCCGCAGCTACTTCTCCCGATTGGAAAATCATATTGAAATCTTCATTAAATTTCTCCGGGGAACGGGTTCCCTGAAATACCTTTTTCATCGTGCTGTTCATCGGAACGAGATATGCCTGATGAAGCTCTTCGAAAAGCTCATACGTCCTTTCTATGTATTGCTTTACCTTCTCCTCAGAGGGGATGCTCAAATCTATCTCATTCTTAACCATTAATCCTGCGAGGAAAGAAAATTCATTGTGATTTAATCTTTCCCGCCAGTTTATATCCATGGCCTCCTCCGGATTATAAAAGAGGTCATGACATAGCATGATGGTAAAAGCATAGACAAATCCTGGAGTCGAAACCAGGGATTCGATATTTGTGATGATCTCTTCTTTTTTCATGGATTTTAAGGCCACATAACCAGTGACACACTATTTTTAAATTATAAGGGTGTTATCTATTATACAAAATACTCGCTGCTGTTGATTATGATATCAGGAAAGATTAAGGTCTTCCATCCCTACAGAAAATGGACGATTTGTGTTCTACCAGGAGACTTGCAAAGAATAAAGAAAAAAGGACTATACCGGTTAACCAGACGGTCTATGAACTCCTGAAATCTAAAAGCAAGGTAAGGTATATATCCGGATTCATCTTTGTTTCACAAACAGGTACAAAGATTATCGCGAGAAACCTGTTAAGAGCCTTTTTCATGGCGAGAAAAGAGGCAGGGCTTGAAGATGTCCGGTTTCATGATCTAAGGCATACCTTCGCAACAAGGCTGGTTCAGTCCAGAATAGACCTCTATGTAGTTAAGGAGCTATTAGGTCATAAGACGATAACCATGACAATGAGATATGCACATCATAATCCTGATTCTCTGAGGCATGGAGTCGCGGTACTGGACAAGTCTGGTGGCATTTTGGTTACAGTTGATGATAAAGAGAAGAAGGCAGTTGCTGTAACCCGTTGAAAACATGGAGCGGGAAACGGGATTCGAACCCGCGACCCTCGCCTTGGCAAGGCGATGCTCTACCGCTGAGCTATTCCCGCGCTCTGTGGATTGTAAGCCATATTATTAACATTTTTTTGATTCCTGTGTCAATAGAGAATCCCCTTTACCTCGGAAAGAGATTTGGCTTATAATGATGCAGCATGAGCTTGATAGCCATCATTGACTATGGGATGGGGAATCTCAGGAGTGTGGAGAAGGCCTTTGAACATGTGGGGCACAGGGCCTTTATCGCAAGACAGCCCGAAGAGGTAGCAAAGGCGTCCCATGTCGTGCTTCCGGGGGTTGGCGGGTTTCCGGAGTGTATGAGAAATCTGGAGCGTACCGGGATGAGCGATGCGGTCTATAAAAGCATAGAATCCGGGAAGCAGTTCCTCGGCATCTGCCTCGGTCTTCAGCTCCTCTTCAGCGAGAGCGAAGAGTTTGGATCGCATAAGGGGTTAAATATCCTGGAAGGCCGCGTGGTCAGATTCAGCCTAAGGCAGGAGTACAAGGTCCCCCACATGGGGTGGAATCAGATCAGGATGGTCATGGATGTCCCTCTGCTCAGGGGAGTCCCGGATAACTCCTTTGTCTACTTTGTCCACTCCTATCATGTGGTCCCTGAGGATAAAGGGATCATAGCGACCCTCTCGGATTACGGAAGCGATTTTGTATCAAGTATTTCTAAGGAGAATATCTTTGCCTGCCAGTTTCATCCGGAAAAGAGCCAGGAGATCGGGCTCAGAATATTAAAGAACTTTGGGGATATTCAATGAACAATTGCAGGAATTTTTTGATACTACTCTTATTGTTCTCTTCGGTTATTTATGCCGGTTGCGGGTCAAAATATGTGGTCTCTACGATATCGCCTAAATGGGATACGGTTAAGATAGAAAAGATAGCCGTGGTCCCGTTTGCATGTGCCCCTGCGGGAGACGGCTATGGGTTAAGAAGCGCAAAGATAGACCCTGAGGGAAGGGTCTGCTATGAGGTGGAATCCCCTCTGACAGGCGGATCAGATTTAAGAAGCGCCAAAGTGGACCCACACGGCGCAGCGCTCATCACGGGTATGGTTTTGCGCGGTATGGAGGAATCGGGGTATACGATTATTCCCTTTGATGAGGAGACAAAGGAGAGTCTCTCGCCGCAAGGAACCCTCCCCATTGATGTGGTGAAATCCGTAGGGGAGAAAACTGGGGCCGGGGCCGTGCTTACGGGCGTAGTGACCCGGTATGAGGAGAGGGAGGGAGGGCCGCTTGGGGTCAGAAAACCTGCCTCCATAGGATTTGAGATTAATCTGGTCAGCACCACAGACGGCACCCTCCTCTGGAGTGGCCTGTATGCGGAGACACAGAAGTCTCTGGTTGAAGACCTGGGAATGTTTTTTACGTTTTTGAAAAGGAAGGGGAGGTGGCTCACAGCAGAGGAGCTCGCCAGGGATGGCGTGGAAAGGGTGTTAAAGACAGTGCCCAAATCTCCAATAGTTCATCCGACGCCCCTATATTAACTATGATCATCATTCCGGCTATAGACATCAAAGGGGGACGATGCGTCAGACTCTTTCAGGGCCGGATGGATCAGGAGACGGTCTATTCCCTTGACCCCCTGGAAACAGCCCGCCGATGGGAAGAGATGGGGGCTGAGATGCTGCACCTCGTTGACCTGGACGGGGCAGTGTCCGGGAGACCGGTGAACGGCGATCTCATCAAAGGGATCATCTCCACCCTTAAGATCAATGTTCAGGTTGGCGGGGGAATCAGGGATGCCGCTACCGCAAGGTACTATTTGTCTGCGGGTGCGAGCAGGGTTGTGCTCGGTACGGCTGCAGTGAACAATCTGGAGTTTGTGCAGACCATCAGCGCCGATTTTCCAGGAAAGATCATCATAGGCATTGATGCGTCAGACGGACTGGTGGCTGTAAAGGGTTGGACAGAGGTGACGGGGGTAGATGCCATCGATATGGCCCGGAGATTTGAGGGGAGCGGGGTTTGCGCCATTGTCTTTACGGACATCAAGAGGGACGGCACTTTGACAGGGCCGAATTTAGAGAGCATTGAACGGCTCGTATCCGCGGTTAAAATCCCTATCATTGCATCAGGCGGTATGTCTGGCATTGAGGATATCTGCTTGGCATCAGGAATCCAGGAGTCGAAGGAGTTATTGTGGGAAAGGCCTTATACTCCGGAGCGATTGATTTGCGAGAGGCAATAGCCCTGACGCGAAAAAAATAGCAGGAATAGAAGTCAGACGTCAGAAGCAAGAAACAAGAAACAAGAACTATGTTAGCAAAACGGATTATCCCATGTCTGGATGTCAAAGAAGGCCGGGTTGTTAAGGGGGTGAGCTTTGTCAACCTCAGGGATGCCGGTGACCCGGTGGAGGTGGCGGCCCTCTATAATAAGGAAGGCGCGGATGAGATCTGTTTTCTGGATATCACGGCCTCCCATGAAAGGCGGGCGATCCTGATTGATGTGGTGAAAAGGACCGCAGAGAAGGTCTTTATGCCGCTGACCGTCGGCGGCGGGGTGCGCATCTTAGAGGATATCAGGACCCTTCTGAAGGCAGGGGCAGATAAGGTATCTATCAATACCGCTGCCGTGCAACGACCTGAGTTTGTGCGTGAAGCCTCAGAGCGGTTCGGGAGTCAGTGCATTGTCGTAGCTATAGATGCAAAGCGTGTGTCATCAGGGGGGACAGAATTAAATTCTGTCCCCGACAAGTTGCGATGGGAGGTCTATACACATGGTGGCCGGAGACCTACAGGTCTTGATGCTATCGTGTGGGCGAAGCAGATGGAGGAATATGGGGCCGGAGAGATCCTGCTGACCAGCATGGATAAGGATGGGACAAAGGATGGCTATGACATAGGGCTTACGCGGGCCGTGTCCGAAGCGGTGTCTATCCCTGTGATTGCATCCGGAGGCGCCGGGACCCCGGAGCATCTCTATGAAGGACTGACTGCCGGCAAGGCAGACGCCGTGCTCGCCGCATCCATATTCCACTTCCGGGAGTATGCGATACGAGAGGTGAAGGAGTATCTGAGGGGCAGAGGGATTTTTGTGAGGATATGATGGAGGAGCTTATTCAACAGGTCAAATTTGATAAACGGGGGCTTGTTCCCGCGATCATACAGGATCACCGTACCCTCACGGTCCTGATGATGGCCTATATGAATGAAGAGGCCCTGAAGAGTACCATCAGGACCGGGATGACGCACTTCTGGAGCCGGTCAAGGGAGAAACTCTGGCAGAAGGGGGAGACGTCCGGCCACATCCAGAAGGTCAAAAGGATACTCTACGACTGTGATGCTGATACGCTCCTGGTGCTGGTTGAACAGATCGGGGCGGCCTGTCATACAGGGAACAGGTCCTGTTTTTACAGGGGATTGTACGAGAGGGACGATGCCCAGGACTTTAATATGGAAAAATCCCCCCTGTCCGGCATTTTAAACAAGGTCTATGAGGTTATCATGGATCGGAAGGATAAGCCGGAAGAATCGTCCTATGTGAGTTCGCTTTATTCATCAGGGGTGGATAAGATCCTCTCGAAGATTACTGAGGAGGCGGGCGAACTTATTATAAGCTCCAAGAATAATAACCGGGATGAGATTATATACGAGGCAGCAGACCTGTGGTTTCATTCCCTTGTCCTTTTGGGATATCATGGACTGACCCCGCAGGATATATGCAAAGAGCTTGAGAAGCGCTTTGGTGTCTCAGGGCTTGAGAAGAAAAAACGGGAGGGGAAGACGAAATGAGCAATTGTTTATTTTGTAAGATCTTATCAAAGGAGTTGCCGGGTAAGATCTTCTATGAAGATGACCTCTGTATCGCCTTTGATGATATCAACCCCCAGGCCCCTGTCCATGTCCTTATTGTCCCGAGGGAGCATATCCCAACCCTGAATGATCTGAACGAAGGGCATAGGGATCTTTTAGGGCACCTCTGTATGGTGGTGACTAAGATAGCCGGGATGAAGAAGATCAAGGACCCGGGGTTCAGGATGGTGATCAACTGTAACCAGGCCGGCGGGCAGATGGTCTATCACCTCCACATCCATGTCATGGGCGGGAGGCAAATGGCCTGGCCGCCGGGATAATAATCTCCGCAATATGAAAATCGGGTTGCTTAAAGCCCGATAAATCGGGCAACTACAAACCATGGATGTAGTTGCCAAATTTATCGGGCTCAAGGAGCATTTTCGGATGAAGAAGGCTGTTATCCTGCTGAGCGGGGGAATAGACTCGGCAACGACGCTGGCCATTGCAGGGGCAGAGGGCCACGAATTATATGCCCTGAGTATTGATTACGGACAGAGGCATAGAGTGGAACTGGAGAAGGCACGTCAGGTGGCCGCTTCCATTGGGGTGAAAGAGCATCAGATTATCCGGGTGGATTTAAGGGGGATTGGCGGTTCTGCCCTGACAGCAGATATGGAGGTCCCCAAAGACAGGACTCAGGAAGAGATTGCCCGGGGTATCCCTGTGACATACGTGCCGGCCAGAAATACGGTCTTTCTTGCCATTGCGCTTTCGTGGGCAGAGGTAATTGGAGCGGAGACGATCTTTTTAGGGGTCAATGTGTTAGACTATAGCGGCTACCCTGACTGCCGGCCCGAGTATATCAGGGCCTTTGAGGAAATGGCGAATCTTGCCACCCGGGCAGGGGTAGAGGGGAGAAAGAGGTTTACAATCAATACCCCCTTGATTACAATGACCAAGGCCGGGATCGTCAGGAGGGGGGCTGAACTTGGGGTTGACTTCAGTCTCACGCATAGTTGCTATGACCCGACCCGGGAAGGGATCGCCTGCGGCAGATGTGATAGCTGTCTGCTTCGGAAGAAGGGTTTTAGCGAGGCCGGCATTAAGGACCCTGTGAGGTATGCGGCATGAATACACCCGAAGTCTACGACATGGCGATAGGGATAGAGCGGAGGCTCTCAAATATGTATCACAGGTTTTCCACACTGTTTAAGGAAAATCAGGAGGTGCATAATTTCTGGACCAGTGTTGCACGCCATGAAAAGAGTCATTCGGAGGCCCTGACCTTCAGCAAGGGGTATCTGATATGGAATCGTCCTGTAAAGCAGAAGAAGGCCCCGCTGCTGAGAGGAATTGCCATCAGTGAGCTTGAGTCGCTTGAGGAGATACTGAGGGAATATGAGCGGAAGGTGAAAAAGGAGAGGGTATCCCTGCAAGAGGCGCTCGATATCTTATTGAAGATAGAAAATGGCGGACTCAATCATCTGTATAATCAATTAGTGCATCTGTCGGGATTCAGACCCCCGCAGAAAGCCGAGGGCACATACTGCCCTGTCTATGAACATATGAAGGTCATAAAATCATTTGTGGATAAATACTACCGGGGGTCCCTTCCCCCGATTTGCATTGCAGATTATGCAGATACAGGCCCCCTCCAGCCCCGGACAGCAACACCCGCGGAAGGGATGATGAGAGGAAAGATCACAGAGATACTGTTAGACATGTCCTATGGTTTTATTGAAGGGGCGGACAGGCAGACGTATCTGTTTCTGCCGGAGGATATATTCCAGGGGGAGTGGGAGTTTGCTGCGCTGAATCAGGTTGTTGAATTTTCTGTCATGGAGCTTCCCTGGGGACCCAGGGCAGTGAATATTAGTTTTAAGAGTTAAACCATCAATAAAATGTCAGATCCTACCTTGTATGAAGGTATAGCGCTCATAGCAGATCCCATCCACAGCTATATCTCTTTTACAGTACCGGGAAAAGGGGCAGGAGAAAGGACAGAGAAGGAGCTGATAGATTCTCTCTGGATGCAGCGGCTCAGATATATTTATCAGCTTCAGAGCGCCCGGTGGGTTTATCCCTCGGCAGAGCACAGCAGGTTCCAGCATTCCTTAGGCGTGATGCACCTTGCCGGAAGATTTGCACGGCATCTCTACCCGACCCTCCGGGATGTCATCAGGGATTGCCCGTCCGAGTTCTATATTGAAGAGCTGCTGCGGGTCACGGCCTTGCTGCATGACATCGGCCACGGACCGTTCGGACACTTTTTTGATGATAACATCCTGAGCGAATATGAGGAAACCCATGAGACGATAGGTCAGAGGATTATCAAAAATGAACTTGGGGATATTATAAAGAATATCAAGCGGAGTCCGAACGGGGAATTTGAACCAGGGGAGCAGAAGATCCTGACTACGCAGCCTTCCTGATCGGGAAGGGTCCTAACAAAGATCCGCACGAATACCCCCGGTGGCTCCTGTTCCTCCAGCCCCTGCTCAGCGGTATCTATACGGTAGATAATATGGACTATGTCTTAAGGGATTCCTATCTGTGCGGTGTGGCCATTGGGCCTGTGGATATAGACCGGCTGATCCACTATTCATTTTTCACGGATAAGGGGTTAACGCTCCACCGGGCAGGATTGTCGGCGCTGAACATGTTTTTAAACGCACGGCTCTATATGTATACCAATGTCTACTACCACAGGACGACCCGTGCGATAGACCTTCACCTGAAGGAGATATTTAAGGACACGATCAAGATATTGTTCCCCTACAACCCTGCGGAGAGGCTGGATAAATATCTTCACCTTACGGACTGGTCATTGCTTGAGGCTGTCAGGGGATGGGGTCATTGTAAGGACTCTGACAAACGCAATCTCTACCCTGAATGGATGAAGATACTGAGCAGGGATGTGAAGTGGAAGATGGCCTATGACAGGACGCTTTCTCTTAATGAAATTGAAAAGGGGAGACGGTTTATCTATCCCGACGAGCTGGAAAGGGAGATCAGGAAAAATCTCCCTAAGGATATCCGGAAGATTGCTTTCAGGGTGGATATGGCCAGTCAGGACGCAAGGCCTCTCAATCCCCTGATGATGGGAGATAGACAGATCTACGTTTATAATCCATACACACGGGACATTTCCAAGGAGGCACTAAAGGAGTTCTTTGATTATATTCCTGCCAAGGTGGTCCTCTGCCGTATCTTTACCTTAGATCATCAGCATGATCCGGTGATAGCCTCTGCCGCGGATAAAGTCCTTCTCCAAGAGGAGAACAGTATAAAGACGAATGTCTGAACCCACAGGGGAGATTACCTGCGCCTGTTGCCTCCGCCGCCACCACCGCCGCTGCCGCCTCTTCCCCCGCCGGATGGCCGCCTGCCGCCACCACCGCCGCCGCCGCCACCACTGCGCTCGGGACGGGGCCTTGCCTCACTGACCGTAATGTTTCTGTCGTTCAACGGTTTGTCATTAAGGAGTGAAACAGCGTTTTTGGCCTCTGCCGACGTGGACATTTCCACGAAACCAAACCCCCTGGGTTGGCCTGTGTAGGTGTCTGTGATGATCTTCACAGACTCAACCGTGCCAGCCTGAGAGAACAGTTCTTTTAAATCGTTTTCAGATGCCTGATAAGAGAGGTTTCCTACAAAAAGTTTTGTGCTCAATCTTGTTCCTCCATAAAGGTTAAAATCTGATACAGCATGGACGATCTGTCAGTCTTTGTCAAGCTAAATTATTACGCCCACTCCCTTGCCCGTATGCAGGCCGCCACGTGTTCCCCCCCAAAGTCTTCGAGGGGAGGGATCCTCTCTTTGCATTCCGGGATCATCCTGGGACACCGGGTATGGAACCGGCATCCTGACGGGATATGGATGGGGCTTGGGATATCCCCCTCTAAGAGAATAATCTTTCTTCCCTTTTGAGAAGGGTCCGGTACCGGGATGGATGAGAGGAGGGCCTGTGTATAGGGATGGAGGGGGCGTTTATACATCTCTTCCACAGGGGCAAGTTCCATGATCTTGCCGAGATACATCACCGCCACTCTGTCACTGATATGCCGTACTATATTCAGGTCATGAGCGATAAAGAGATAGGAGATATGATACTCTTCCTGCAACTCTTTCAGAAGGTTGATGACCTGGGCCTGGATGGACACATCCAATGCAGAAACAGGCTCATCCGCGACAATCAGTTTTGGCTTCAGCGCGATGGCCCGTGCGACCCCAATCCTCTGTCTTTGTCCGCCGCTGAACTCATGCGGGTATCGCCGCACCACATCGGGATCAAGCCCCACCCGTTGTAAAAGCCGGGCGACCTCCTCCCTCCTCCCCTGCCTTGTCCCGATTTTATGAACAATCAGGGGTTCTTCAACGATCTCCCCTACAGTAAGACGTGGATTGAGAGAGGCATAAGGGTCCTGGAAGATGATTTGCATATCGCGGCGTAACGCCTTCAGTCTCTTTCTGCTGACCTTACAGATATCCTCGCCTGTGAAGAGGATCTCACCCGCTGTAGGATCTATCAGCCGTAAGATCAGCCGTCCGGTCGTCGACTTTCCGCAGCCGCTTTCACCGACGAGGCTCAGCACCTCATTTTTACCGATGTGAAAGCTTATTCCATCTACGGCATGAACAACCCGCCGTCTTTGGCCGAAGGTGCCTTCGTCAACAGGGAAGTGTTTCTTCAGATCCTTTACTGTCAGCAATGTTTCCTGCATTCCCTTTAAGTCTCCGGCACAAATCCCCTCTTCTCCCCGTTATTAAGGGGAGATGGAGGGGTTACATTCACCCAGCAGCGCACCAAATGTCCGCCGCCCGCATCAACAAGTCCAGGTTCCTCCTCTGTGCACCTGTCAATGATATATTTGCACCGGGGATTGAACTTACAACCCTCAGGCAGCTCGGCTAATCTGGGGACTACCCCCTTAATGGCCTTCAGTCTCTTTTCCTTATTCTCTCCAAAACGGGGGATGGATTCCAGCAGGCCAATCGAATAGGGGTGGAGCGGACTGGCAAACAGCTCTTCTGTCGGTGCATACTCTACAATCTTGCCCGCATACATAATGGCGACATGATCTGCTGTCTCTGCAATGACGCCCAAATCATGGGAGATGAGGATCAGGGCTGTATTGAGTGATTCTGTTAACCCCTTGAGCAGCCGCAGTATCTGGGCCTGAATCGTGACATCCAGAGCAGTAGTCGGCTCATCCGCAATAATCAGGGCAGGTTCACAGGCAACAGACATGGCAATCATCACACGCTGACGCATCCCCCCGCTCAACTGATGAGGATATTCCCTGATCCTCCTGGCAGGGTCCGGGATGCCAACCCGCTGAAGGAGGGATTCGGTCTTTTCAAAGGCCAGGGACCGCTTGAGGCCCTTATGGGTCCGAAGGATCTCCGCAATCTGGTCCCCGATAGTAAATACGGGATTTAAGGAGGTCATGGGGTCCTGGAAGATCATAGTGATACGATCTCCCCTGAGACTTCTGATCTGTTCACCGCTTAATTTTAGAAGGTCCTGACCATCGAAGAGGATTTTCCCTGAGACAATCCTGCCAGGCGGGGGAACAAGCCGCATGATACTGAGGGCAGTGACACTCTTGCCGCATCCGGACTCACCAACCAACCCGAGAATTTTCCCCTTCTCCACCTGGAAACTGACATCGTCAACAGCACGGAGCACCCCCTCGGAGGTATAAAAATATGTCTTCAGCGTATCTACACGAAGCAGCATAGAGACATCACATCATGGCCTGGCGTTTGACACAAAGGAAAGGTATATCCTGGCATCCCGGTTTCCGGGGTCAATCGCTAAGGCCTTGTTCCACTCCCTTATCGCCATGTCAACAAATCCCCGCATATAATAAATGATGCCTAAGTGCAATAAGGCAGGCAGGTATCTGGGATTGATATTCTGCGCCTTTGTAAAGGTCTTGATCGCCGCCTCAAGGTCCCCGCTTTCTCTGTAGGCAATGCCCATTTGTGTCATGATATCTGCAAACATGGGACGCAGTTTCAGGGCCTTTTTATATTCTGTAATAGCTTCCTTAAGCCTTCCAAGATCATTGTATTGCCCCCCTAAGCGTGCATGTTCATTGGCCAGCTTACCCTCGATGTAGGGGTCTTTAATCAGGCGGGTCTTAGAGACGGTCTTTACCGCAGTGGTAAATATTTTGTGGGCATCGTCGTACCTGCCGAGGTCATTATAGACGATGGATAGATTAAGGGCAGCCTCTGTGTAGGCGGGGTTTATTTTTAGGGCCTTCTCAAAACAGGACATAGCCTTTTCAGAAAGGCCCTTACGGTGATATATAAACCCGAGCTTATTATAAACATCAGCGAATCTATCGGAGTTGTCTTTGACAAGTTCCCGGAAGCAGCTTTCTGCCGCATCAAGGTTTCCCTGCTCGAAATAGGCCCGTCCTTTTTCGTGTATCTCCTGCTGTTCCGGCGTCATATGGCTGGTAGGTTACTCCAAATAGAAAACAGTGTCAACAGCCTGTGACACATCCTGTCAACCTGTGATAGAGCCTGCCTGGCACGAGGATTTCCTTTTCTTTCGCTTTGGAATATGGTACAAGTTGCCCATGCTCGTAGTTGGCCTTACCGGCGGTATTGCAAGCGGAAAAAGCATGGTGTCCGGGATATTAAGGTCCCTGGGGGGATGTATTATAGATGCAGATGTGATTGCCCATGAGCTTATCAGGCCTGGACTGCCTGCATGGCAGGAGATCGTGGAACAATTTGGACAGGGGATCTTGCTGGAGGATGGCCGCATCAACAGGCCGCTCCTGGGGCGTATTATATTCAGAGACCCCGCAAAGAGGGCAGTGCTGAATTCCATCCTGCATCCGCGGATATTCGCGGAGGTGGAGCAGCAGAGAAAAGAGATAGAAAGGGAGTCTCCCGATGCCATCGTTATATTGGATGCAGCTCTCCTAATAGAGACCGGGGCGCATGAGCGTGTGGATGCCGTCATCCTTGTTCAGGTTAGCGAAGATCTGCAGATAAATCGGCTTATGGAGAGAAATGGGCTGACGAGGGAGGAAGCCATTGAAAGGATAAGAGCCCAGGCGTCTTTAGAAGAGAAGATAAGTCATGCGAGCTATATCATTGATGCATCAAAATCACCAGAAGATGTGAAGCTGCAGACGATAGAGGTATTTGAAAAACTAAAGGTACTGAGCCGCCGGAGCAGAAAACCTTCTTAATTGACTTTTACATGGCACTTTTGTAACATGGGTTAAATGATAATGCCTATAACAAAGGCTGTTTTTCCTGCTGCAGGTTTAGGCACAAGATTCCTTCCCGCGACAAAGGCATCTCCCAAGGAGATGTTACCCCTTGTTGATAAACCGCTGATCCAGTATGTGGTTGAAGAGGCGATATCATCGGGCATAGAAGAAATCATCATCATCACAGGCCGCGGTAAGCGGGCGATAGAAGATCACTTTGATATATCTTTTGAGCTTGAAGATATCCTGCGCCAGAAGGGAAAGAAAAAGTTACTGGCAGAAGTGCAGAAGATATCGAATATGCTGGATATCTGCTATGTACGGCAGAAAGAACCCTCCGGGCTTGGGCATGCGATCCTTTGTGCAAGGAATCTTGTCAAGGGGGAACCTTTTGCAGTACTCCTGGGAGATGATGTTATAGACGCAACAGTCCCGGTATTAAAACAGATGTTAGAGGTCTATAATACGTATAATGCCCCTGTAATCGCAATCCAGGAGGTAGATAGAAGTCAGGTATCTAATTATGGTATAATAAAGGCGACGCGGATTGAAGAGGGGATCTACAGAGTTACAGATATGGTTGAAAAGCCTTCTGTGGACGATGCCCCCTCTAATCTGGCGATCATTGGCCGATATATACTCACCCCGGATATCATTGAGCTACTCAAAAAGACAAGACCCGGAAGCGGCAAGGAGATTCAACTGACGGATGCACTCAGAGATTTGGCAAAAACAAGGCCAGTATATGCGTACAAGTTTCAGGGAAAAAGGTATGATGCAGGGGACAAATTAGGGTTTCTGAAGGCTACCGTAGAATTTGCACTTAAGAATGAAGAGTTCGGTGGGGAGTTTCGAAGTTATCTGAAGACTCTTAAACTATAAGTATAAGTAAGGAGGCCTATAACGTGCCAGAACCATTAGAGCAAGACCTTGGACAGGTTGAGATACCGGATACCTTGCCGCTTCTCCCGGTAAGGGATATCGTGATATTTCCCTATATGCTGCTTCCGCTGTTTGTGGGGCGTGAGATGTCTATTAAGGCGATCGAGGCGGCGCTTGCCTCGAACCGGCTGATATACCTGGTGGCCCAAAAAGTATTGGAGGTAGAGAACCCCACCCCGAAAGACATCTACAGGATAGGAACTGTAGGGTTAATTACAAGAATGTTGAAACTCCCTGACGGGAGGATAAAGATTCTGGTGCAGGGGCTTACAAAGGCAAAGACACTAAAGTATGTACAGGCAGAACCTTTTTATAGTGTGCAGATAGAGAAGATACAGGAGCCCAAGGTTACAGAGATTACTCTCGAAGTCGAGGCTCTTATGCGAAATGTGAAAGAGCAACTTGAAAAGATGGTCACCCTGGGCAAGGTCCTGTTACCCGATATCATGGTGATTATAGAAAATATTGAAGACCCTGCCCGACTGTCGGATATTATTACCTCAAATCTCGGTCTCAAAGTGGAAGTGGCTCAGGAGGTCCTCGAGATTGCACACCCTGTTCAACGCCTGAAGAAGGTCAGTGAAATCCTTACCAAAGAGCTGGATGTATTGATGATGCAGCAGAAGATCCAGGCAGAGGCCAAGGGGGAGATCGATAAGACACAACGGGAATATTTCTTACGGGAACAGCTTAAGGCGATCCAGAAAGAGCTTGGGGATCTGGATGAGAGACAGGAAGAGGTCAATGAGTTCAGAAAGAGGGTTGAAGAGGTAAAGATGCCGGAGAAGGTGCAGAAAGAGGTCGAGAAGCAGTTAAAGCGCCTTGAAAAGATGCACCCGGATAGCGCTGAGGCCTCGACGGTGCGGACATACCTTGAATGGATGGTTGAGCTCCCCTGGAGCAAAAGTACAAAAGACAATCTGGATATCAAGGCTGCATCTAAGGTGCTGAATCAGGATCATTATGATCTTGAGAAGGTCAAGGAGCGTATACTGGAGTATCTGAGTGTGAGAAAACTCAAGGAAAAGATGAAAGGCCCTATTCTCTGCTTTGTAGGACCACCCGGCGTAGGAAAGACCTCTCTCGGAAAATCTATCGCAAAGGCACTGGGAAGGGAGTTTGTAAGGATATCGCTGGGGGGTATACGGGATGAGGCTGAAATCCGGGGTCATCGCAGGACCTATGTGGGGGCCCTGCCTGGAAGAATTATCCAGGGGGTCAAACAGGCCGGCACCAATAATCCTGTATTTATGATGGATGAGATCGACAAGGTGGGCATGGATTTCCGGGGAGATCCATCGGCTGCTTTGCTTGAGGTCCTGGATCCGGAACAGAATAACGCCTTTAGTGATCACTATCTCGGGGTCCCCTTTGATTTGTCGAATGTGATGTTTATTACCACTGCAAACCTGACAGACCCCATACTTTCCCCGTTGAAGGACAGAATGGAGGTCATCCATCTGTCAGGCTATACAGAAGAGGAAAAGGTCGGCATATCTATAAATTATCTTATCCCCCGTCAGCTCGAAGAGCATGGGATTAAAGAAAAGAATGCCTTGATTTCGGATAGTACGCTGAAACGGATTATCTCAGAGTATACAAGAGAGGCGGGTGTCAGGAATCTGGAGCGGGAGATTGCCAATATATTACGCAAAGTGGCAAAATTTACCGCAGAGGGGAAGGCCAAAAGTTACAGGATCACCCCGAATAATTTGCATAAATACCTTGGTACACCTAAGTTTCTTCCCGAGAGTGAGCAGGAAAAAGATGAGGTCGGTGTCGCCACAGGGCTTGCATGGACAGAGTCAGGGGGCGACATTATCTATATAGAGGCTACGATCATGAAGGGAAAGGGAAGCTTGACCCTTACCGGACAATTGGGTGATGTCATGAAGGAGTCTGCCCATGCAGCGTTAAGCCATATAAGGTCACGGGCAAAGGCGTTTGGAATCAATGTAGAGGTTTTTAACAGGAATGATATCCATATCCATGTTCCGGCCGGGGCGATTCCTAAAGATGGTCCATCGGCAGGCATCACGATGGCAACGGCCCTTGCCTCTATCTTCATGAACATCCCAGTAAACCACAAGGTAGCGATGACAGGGGAGATCACTTTGCAGGGGAGGGTTTTGCCGATAGGAGGGTTAAAAGAGAAGATCCTTGCGGCCAAACGGGCTGGAATAAAAGAGGTTATCCTTCCACGGAGGAATGAGAAAGACCTGGAAGATATCCCCAAAAACATACGTAAGGTCATGAAGTTCCACCTGGTAGAAAAGATGGATGAGGTATTGCCTATTGCCCTTAAGGGGTTGAAGCAAAAAAACATCCGGAAGATTACCAGGAAGACGAGAAGGCCTGCGACAACCAGGACTACCTATGCCAGAAAGACATCAAAAAATAAGGAATATACAGTTTAAAAGGGCAAGTGCTCTCCGATGCTTATCGAACAGATAGGAGAACATGGCCTTATCCAGAGGATACAGAGCAAATTCCCGACAAAAGATCGGGGAGTCGTCCTTGGTATAGGGGATGATGCCGCTATAATAACTCCTGCCTCCCGGAAATCATTGCTCCTTTCCACAGATACTTTACGGGAAGATATCCATTTTAGGAAAAGGTATTGTACCTTTTATGATATAGGATGGAAGGCTGTTGCAGTATCCATCAGTGATATTGCCGCAATGGGCGGAATGCCAAGGCATCTTTTGATCTCCATAGCGATTCCTCATAAAACCTCCGTTGAAGACCTTGATAGTATGATAAAAGGTGTAGCCGATATTACGACTAAATACGATGTATCACTTATTGGAGGGAATGTATCGAGGTCCAGGAATGGAGTTACCATCGACACAACCGTTATAGGAGAGCTCAACAGGGGGACTGGGGTGGCCAGATCAGGGGCTTCTGTTGGCGATCTGATATATATAACGGGGAAGGTAGGAAAGTCCGCTATAGGTTTTTCGCTCCTTAAATCATCTATGGATATTCGCTCGATATCACATAGGACGGTTATACCATTTATAGCGAGTCATCTCCGGCCTGTCCCGCGGGTGAGAGAAGGGATGATCCTTGGAGCAAACAAACTGGCAACGGCAATGATTGACATCAGTGATGGATTATTGGCGGATCTTGACCATATCTGTAAGCAAAGTAATGTTGGTGCCAATATCTGTACCAGCCGTATCCCATTACCGGATATACCCCGTAGGTTAAAGAGAGAAGTTGCAAGAGACCCCTTATATTATGCATTATACGGGGGTGAGGATTATGAGCTCCTCTTTACTGTCAAAAAAAAGGATAAAGGCAAGCTCGAGGCGGTTTGCAAACGAGAACGGTTTGAGGTAGCTTCCATAGGAGAGATTGTCCCAATGAAGCGCGGAATAAGTATTATGGGGGAAAGAGGTACGGAAAGCATAGGACACATGGGAGGTTATGATCACTTCAAAACTCATCGAGGGACGAGATGTGTAAAAAGACAGTAGCAATAGCCATCTTTTTTATCTTTTGGAGTTTGACTATCTATGCGGCGCCGCCAGAGGAAAAATATGTCGTCGTACCAGATAAGAAGAGCATGCATGAAAGCGGAAAGGTTAAGATGACGATATTCTTTGACTTCTTTTGCCCGCATTGTCATGAATTTGATACAGTTATCGTCTCTCTTCTCCAGAGAGAATATGGGAGAAGATTAGAAGTGACCTATAAAGGTCTTCCAATTATCTATGAAGACTCGATCATCCCCATAGAGGCCTATGAAATTGCTAAGGAGGAGGGTAAAGGAGAGGAGATGAAGGAGGCCATTTTTGATGCCATATATTATCAAAGAAAAGATGGGGCTAATATAGATGTGCTCTCATCCCTCGCAAAATCTATTGGGCTTGATAGTGAGAGGTTCAAGAAAAATCTTACATTGGGTATAAAAAAGAAGGCAGTGCTGGAGAGCAAGGATCTTGCGAAAAGCTATGGAGCAAAAGGAACCCCCACGGTGATTTTAGATGGGAATATTCTGATAAAGGACAATTCACTTCCTGTTGTAACTTCTATCATCAATAAGATATTAGAAGGGGATAAGAAATGAAAAAGATCATATTGTCTATTCTTTTTATTGGGATGATAGAGCCTCTCTTACTTGCCGAAGGAACCCCCAGGATTAATTTTATCCAAGATTCCCATGATTTTGGAAGAGTGCTTCAAGGGAAGACCGTAGAGTATATCTTTAGCTTTGAAAATAGCGGGACTGATGATCTGCTGATCAAAGAGGTTACGACATCCTGTGGCTGTACTGCTGCACTTGTGAGCGCCAATGTTATAAAACCCGGAGAGACTGGCCAGATAAAGGTATCATATGATTCACAAGGACGGGCTGGCAAGGTGTCGAGAACAATAAATGTGGTGTCGAATGACCCGGTTGAGCCCATAATAGAACTTTCAATCGCGGCCATGGTTGATTCATCAATGCACACATCGTTTAATATTAACGAATCGATATTCTCTGAGAAGTGTAGCGGATGTCACTTCTATCCTGCCATTGGGAAGCAGGGAAAAGAGCTCTACGATGCAGTGTGTACATTTTGTCATGGACGTACGGCTTCTGGTTTTGATAAATTAAAAATAGTTCCCAGGGATAATATAGATCGTGCAATAAGAAGTGGGCTTATAGGTACAGAAATGCCTGCATGGATAAAGGAGTTCAATGGCCCTCTCGATGTTGACCAGATAAACTCCCTTATCTCCTTTATAAAAGGGGAGACCGGTTGAGCCGGGACATGCTGACTTTTTTCTTGACAAACCACAAAACTATATATTATTTTATTGTCTGCCTGTAAAGCTTACATCAAGATATCATAATGTCAGACCGAAGAAAATATGTATATTAGCCGCAGCAAGGACGGTCTTTCCTTAACAAACTAATTGATAATATTATATCTTGAGGAAGAAAGGAGGGGTTGTCGGGTTCGTGCGAAGAATACTCAACATAGTATTATATCTGATATGTTTACACTTCCTATCGATTGATGCCAGGGCAGTTCAGCACACGGTAAAGAGAGGAGAGTCGCTATATAAGGTAGCAAAAGCCCATAGTGTTTCTGTAAAACAACTCAAAAAGGCCAACAAGCTGCGTGGCCAATTAATTCATCCAGGAGATGTACTTACTATCCCGGCCAAGTTAAATAATACTTCGAGTGCCATCAAAGTAGATGATACGAATAACTCAGCAAAGGAGCTTACTACATACACTGTAGAAGATGGAGAGAACCTCTACAGGATATCTATAAAATTTAACATCTCTATAGGCGAACTTAAAAAGATCAATAATTTATCCGGAAGCAAAATTAACGCTGGACAAGTCCTTTTTGTCCCAAAGATTGCAAATGAAGAAGAGTTGCCTGACGCAATCGAATATACTACTGTAGAAACAGATACTGTAGAAATGAATGGGATAGTAGAGTTGAAAGAAGTGATTGTTGAAGAAGAGAACAACCTGTCGGACAACAAATTAAGTGAATCTGGTGAGGCCAAAACAACAGAAATAGTCGAGGAAGATGAGGGGACTTCAATTATTAAAGTAGCCATGGACTACCTTGGTGTTCCGTATAAATTTGGTGGAAGCAGTTTAAGGGGGATAGATTGTTCGGCCTATGTCCAAAGGGTATTTAGATATTTTAGTATTGACCTTCCACGGACTGCAAGAGAGCAGTTTAAGGCAGGGGTGAAAATTTCCAAGAGAGAACTCCGTATCGGAGATCTGCTGTTTTTTAAAACATATGCCCGATACCCCTCTCATGTGGGAATTTATATTGGTGAAGGTAAAATGATCCATGCGTCATCTCGAAGCAAA
>Ga0209642_10000685_pt1 | contig 22012 bp, 25 predicted proteins | sample RifCSP19_2_FD_184025 | JGI IMG/M metagenome (GOLD analysis project Ga0209642, IMG submission 184025) | Soil microbial communities from Rifle, Colorado - Rifle CSP2_sed 19_2 (SPAdes) (version 2) | ecosystem: Environmental > Terrestrial > Deep subsurface > Rock core/Sediment | place: Rifle... | reverse complement strand
TTGATCCTGTGGCAGCTCATCGGGCCGAGGATCTAGTGGGTGACGACCTCGAACCCGCCCTCGTCGAAGATCAACGGATAGTACCCGCGGCGGTGCGCGGTCTTCCGCATCTTCACGACGCTGAGGAAGAGGTTCACCTGCCGGTCGTCCCGCCGCAGGTCGAGGTGGAGGATGCCGTCGGAGAGGAACTCCTCCCCGTTCACGCAGAACCGGTTCGAGTCCTGCTCCATCTCCGCAATCAGGAACGTCGTGATCTCGAGCTCCCGGAGCCACTCGAAGAACCGGAACAGGTCGTCCCGCGGGTCGTCGAACTTCGCCATCACCTCGAGGACTGGGAGGGAGTCGATCGCGAGGACCGACACGTCCATCGTCTTGTCGAGGTTGTCGACGTACATCTTGAAGACCTCGAGCCAGGACTTGTTCGAGAGCTGCTTCAGCTTCTTCCGGATCAGCCCGAGGTCCAGCACGCTCAGCTTCGACTCGAGGCCCTTGATGTCCATCCCGAGGCCCGCGACGTTCTCCAGGAGGCTATCCCGGGACTGCTCGAGGGTGACGTAGACGCACCCGAGCCCGTCGTTCTTCGCGTTGTTGTACAGGGTGTTGAACGCGACGGAGGACTTCATCGTGCCCGGCTTGCCCGCGATCAGGACGATGTGGGACCTCGGGATCCCGCCCTGGAGCTGCTCGTCCAGGCCTCGGATGTACGTCCGGATGCGGGGCACGGGCATGGGGGCCTCCCGCGAGCATGCGGAAGGCGGGAGATAAAGATTCCCGGACGGTTCTCCGCGGCGGCAACCACGGCCTACGTCCGGACCTCGGCGCCCACGATGCCGAGGATGCCGCCGACGACGACCAGGACGCCCTCGAGGCTGAGCCGCCCGCTCACGACGATGATCACGACGCCGATGATGATCGTGAGGAGGCCGCCTGTGCTCATCCGTCCCTTGTAGATGAACGCCCCGCCGAGGATCGCGGCGATCCCGAGGATTACGTCCACGAGGCGCTGCGCGACGAGGTCCACCGTGATGCTCTGGTTCCGCCCGAACTGCAGGGCCCCGACGATCACGAGGATCCCGCCGATGAGGGCGAGGAGGAAGCCCAGGATCGCGAGGAGCCGGCGCTCCGTCATGGCGGGCGAGTAGCGCCCGCGGTTATTTCACCCTTGCGCGGTGTGTCATCCCTTCTCGAGGCCCGCGAGCGCGAAGATCCCCTGGGGGAGGCCGTGGTACGCGTCCTTCCCGCGGTACATCCGCAGGGTGCGGAACGCGGCCTCGAGCCGGAGCTCGCCCGCCATGCGGCCGGGGTGCTCGTTCAGCGTCGGGGCGGTGAGCGCGATGCGCGCAGGGCCGAGGCGGGCGAGGAGCCCGTGGAGCAGGTCCCCCGCGACCTCGGCGTTCGCGGGGTTCACGACCCACGGCCCGATCTCCGCCGAGCCGCCGTCCGCGTTCGCGACGACGTACCCGCGGACGCCGCCCTCGTCCCGCGCGACGAGGAAGTGCTCCGGGAACTCCTGGAGCAGCCGCGCGAGGAGCGCCTCCCGCCGCGCCCCGAAGTAGAAGGAGTCGAAGTGGGCGATCGCGGCGAGGTCCCCCGCCGTCGCGGGCCGGACGCCCCCCGCGGCCCCCGATGCGGCCACCGTCCCGTGGTACCGCACGTTCTCGTACTCCCCGCGGAACCCCAGGCGCTCGTAGAACGGGACGACGTGGAGGTACGCGTTCAGGCGCGCGGTCTCCACCCCGCGGGCGTCGAGGAAGTCGAGGGTCCGCCGCATCAGGGCCTCGCCGACGCGCTTCCCGCGGGCGTCCGGGTGGACGATCACGGCCCCGATGAACGCGAGCCTCCCGTACGCGGTCGAGCACGTGAGGCCGACCCGCTTCCCGCCGAGGACCGCGACGAAGCAGCCCTCCGGCTCGAGGGCCCGCAGCCGCTCGAGGTCGGCCACCGTGTAGCCCCAGCCCTCGAGGTCCGTGAGCCGGACCGCCCAGCTCAGGTCCCGTCGCGTGAGGACCCGGACGTCCGCTCCCGCCATCGCGCCACCCTCGCCTTCAGCTCATCGAGCTCGTCGCAGTCGTGGTACCCGTACGTCACGTACCGCTTGTCCTTCCGCGCGTGCTTGTACATGCACGGCCCGTACTCGTCGTCTTCCTGGCCGTACCACTTGTCGCAGTCCTTGCACTGGTGCCGGTGCGGGAGCTGCCGCTGCAGGCCCTCCGGCGTTACATCCCCCAAAACGGGTCCTCCTTCCTCTTGATCGCCCCGATTTCCTCGAGCGTCGCCCGCTCGTCCGGGTTCAGGGGCTGGTCCCGCAGGGCCCGCGCGGCCTCCTCGGGGAGGTCCACGTACAGCACGTCCCCGCCCTTCACCTGCCGGCCCACGGTCACGCCGTCCACCGCGATCGCGACCTCCTTCCCCGCCACGGCCTCCGTGACGACGTCCTCGCCGCTGCGGATTGACCGCACCCGCCCGAGCGTCTTGCCGTCCTCCCGCATGAGCGGGAGCCCGGGCCGGAGGCGGCCGGCGAGGACCCGCACGCCGAAGATCGCGGGCTTGCTCGCGCGGAACACGAACTCCGGGAGGAACAGGACCTTCGCGGGGTACGGCATCGCGAGGCGTCGGGCGTCGTCGAGCTCCTGCCGCCTCCGCTCCGCCCACGCCTGGTAGTCCTGGAGGAGGCGGTAGATCACGTCCCCCTCCAGCACCTTCACGTCCGGGTGCTTCGCGAGCTCGTCCCGCGCGTCGTCCAGGATCGGGACGTTGAACGCGAGGGCCACCTTGTGGAGCGGCTCCTGGACGGTGGCCGCGTCGACGACGTCCCGGCGCGAGACGGGCCCGACGCGGGCGAACTTGATCGGCGTGCCGGACTGCTTGCACTCGTACGCGATCGCCTCGAGGGAGCCGAGGGCGTCCGCCTTCACGAGGATCCCCTCGTCCGAGGTCTCGACCTTCGGCACGGTCTCCGCGGCGACCGCGGCGACGACGTCCTTCAGGTCCCGGGCCTTCGCCTCCCGGAGCGGGGCGCCCGCGACCGCGCCCTCCAGCCCGCCCGCGGCGATCTTCACGCCGGCCGCCGCGGTGACGCGGGCCACGGAGTCGAACCGGTCCTGCGGGTCCCGGATCTCGTCCAGGGGCTTCGGCCGGAGGATGGCCTTCACCTTCGTGACGATTGGCTTGCCCGTGGACCCGAGGACGATCGTGTCCCCGCGGTTCAGCACGCCCTTGTACACGATCGCGTCCAGGGTGACGCCGAGGCCCTTCTCCTCCTTGACCTCGAGGATCGTGCCCTCCGCGGGGCCCTCCGGAACCCTCAGGTCCGCCTCCAGGAACCGCTGCGCGAGCCCGATCAGCATGAGGAGGAGCTCCGGGATGCCGACGCCGTGCTTCGCGCTCGTCGGGACGATCGCGACGGTCGTCGCGAAGTCCTGGATCTTGTCGTACCGTTCCGCGGAGAAGCCGTGCTCGAAGAACTTGCCGACGACGTCGTACATCCGGCGGTCGAGCTCCTCGCGGACGCCCTCGTGCTGCTCCGCGATCGCCGCGGCGAAGGAGACCTTCTCCACCTTCCGCCAGCCCGGGACCATGTCGATCTTGTTCGCGGCGACGAGGAACGGCGTCTTGTACCGCTTCAGGATGTTGATCGACTCGATCGTCTGCGGGCGGAAGCCCTCGTTCACGTCCACGACGAGGACCGCGAGGTCCGCGAGGGCCCCGCCCCGCGCGCGGAGCGTCGTGAAGGCGACGTGGCCCGGGGTGTCGATGAACAGGAGCCCGGGGATCTTGAACGTCTTGTCCTTCACGAGGTCCCCGCAGATCGCCCGGATCGCGTCCAGCGGGACCTCCGTGGCCCCGATGTGCTGGGTGATCCCGCCCGCCTCGCGGGCCACGACGCTCGTTCCGCGGATCTGGTCCAGGAGGCTGGACTTCCCGTGGTCCACGTGCCCGAGGACGGAGACGATGGGCTGGCGGATGTACGTGCCCATGGACGCGGTTCGTAGAGGTCGGGCCGTATTAGAGCTTGCGGGGGTCATCCGAGGAGGTCGGGGACGCCCCGTAGGTCCCGGACGCGCAGGCAGTCCGCGTCCGGGCGGCGGTCCGCGCGGTCGACGAGGACGGGTGTGATGCCGGCGGCGCGGGCGCCGAGGACGTCCGCCTCGTACGCGTCGCCCACGTGCACGGTCTCGGAGGGTTCGCAGCCCGCCCGCCGCAGCGCGAGGTCGAAGATGGGGCGCGAGGGCTTGTTCGCCCCCGCTTCCTGCGAGTATGTGACCGCGTCGAACAACGCGTCCACGCCGAGGTCGCGGAGCCGCCCGTGAATCTCGTCCGTGTTGTTCGAGACGACGCCGACATGGAGCCCAAGGGACCGCAGGGCGCGCAGGACCTCGGGGACCTCCGGATAGAGGCGCATCACGTCCGGTCGGTCGAACGCCGTCTGCACCGCGGCCGCGAAGAGGCCGTCGGGGTCCGAGACTCCGAGCTTCCCGATTAGGACGGCGTCGTACCGTCTCCAGAACTCGGGCGTCTGGCCGACGTGCTCGAAGATTGCAGCCTCGAAGAGCCGGTCCGCCTCCGCCCGCGCCTCCGCGAGGCGGCGCGGGTCCAGGACGAGCCCTCGCTCCCGCGCCACGCGCGCCCACATCTCGTCGAACGGCTCGGCGGCGTGCGCGAGGGTGTTCCCGTAGTCGAAGAAGACGGCGCGAATCCCTTGGACTCGCACCATATCGCGCCCGCCCTGCTCACTCGTACAGCCACGCCTCGTCGATGCGGGCGTACTCGTGGAGTTCCGCGGGCTTGAAGAAGAGCTCGATTTCCCGCTTCGCGCTCGCCAGGCCGTCGGAGCCGTGGATCACGTTCCGGCCGATCGTAAGGGCGTAGTCCCCGCGGAGCGTCCCAGGTTCCGCTTCCGCGGAGTTCGTCTTCCCCATCATCCTCCGGACCGCGGCCACAGCGCCCTCGCCGTCCAAGACCATCGCGACGACGGGCGCGGACGTGACGTACTTCACGAGCGGGGCGAAGAACGCCTTCCCCCTGTGCTCCGCGTAGTACGTCTCCGCGAGCTCCTTCGTGACCCGCGTCAGCTTGAGCCCGACGAGCTTCAGGCCGCGCCGCTCGAATCGCCGGAGGACCGCGCCGACGAGGCCCCGCTGGACCGCGTCCGGCTTCAGGAGGACGAACGTCCGCTCGCGGGCCACGCTAGGCCCCCTTCTTCGCCTTCTTCGCGGCCTTCGCCTCGACCTTCGGGGCTTCCTCCTCTTCCCCGCCGCGGCGGCCCTTCACCTTCTTCGACTCCTCGTCGAGCCAGCGCTTCAGCGTGGTCCGGCCCTGGGGCGCCTCGAGGAACGCGAGGAACTCCTGGGCCTCGATCTTCGTGACGTGCTTCCCGCCGTGCTTCTTCCGGTACCACGGGGTGATCTGGACCTTCAGCGCGCCGGAGTCCGCGAAGTGGGCGAAGTGGCGCTCCGCGTCCGCGCGGGCCAGCTCGGGTCCGAGCCGCTTGTCGATCAGGTCGATCACGTCCGCGGGGATCGTCTTGCCCTTCGGGGCCTCCACGGGGAGGAGCGCGCCCGCCCCCCCGGCCTCCGCGCCCTCGGTCATCGGCGCTGCGGCGGGGGCCTCCTCGACGAGCCCCTTCGCCCGCCGGAAGTGCTTCGTCCACCGCGTCCATCGGGGGACGCGGCCCAGGTCGAGGAGGTTCCGCTCGCACTTGCTCGAGCAGAAGAAGTAGACCGTGCCGTCCCGGCGGATGAACATCTTCCCGGTGCCGGGCTCGATGTCGTTGCCGCAGAACGAGCACGTGCGCGTGACGGGCATCGCGGGCTCACCTCACGCTCAGCTTGCGGGCCTCGCGCGCGGTCTCCCGCAGGACCAAGACGTCGCCCACGGCGATCGCGCCCTTCACGTTCCGGGTGATGATGCGGCCCTTGTCGGGCCCCGTCCGCACGCGGACCTTCACCTGCGTGGCCTCCCCGGTCATCCCGGTGCGGCCCACGATCTCGACGACCTCCGCCTCGAAGCCTTCCTCGTCCGCCATCGCCGCTCAACCTTACTTCTTCAGGGACCGGAGCTTGTTCACGAGGTCGTCCATCATCGGCTTCGCCTTGCCCGCGTCCAGGACGGCGATGCTCGCGGTGGCCTTGCCCAGGCCCGAGGCGACGCCGAGCTCCTGCTTCGACGGGACGTACGCGTACGGGACCCCCTTCTCCTCGCACAGGAGGGGCATGTGGGCGAGGATCTCCTCGGGCTGGACGTCCTCCGCCATCACGACGAGCTGGGCCTCGCCCCGCTCGACGAGCTTCGTGACCTCGTTCGTGCCCTTGCGGATCTTGCCGCTCTCCTTCGCCAGCTCCACGATTTGGTACGTCTTGTCCGTCAGGTCCTTCGGGACCTCGAACCGCACGTAAATGGCCTTCGCCATGGGAGACCTCCTTCAGTTCTCTTCGAACCTCACGATTCATCGGGCTCTCTGAGAAGAGCGGCTCGCGAGAACCCGCGGGCTATTAAAGGCTTTTGCGGGCGTGCGGGCATCCGTGGACGTGGACGGCAAGCGAAGGCGAAGCGTTCTAAGCGAGCAACACCCTCGTAGTGTGCGCGAGCGGAGGGCTTGTCGGCGCGGTCTGCCCGCACGTGTGGCACGCCTCTCGCTCCATCGCGAGGGCGGAAACCGCGTCGCAGTGAGCAGTATACGAGCTTCACGGGTGCGCGAGCCCCCGCCTCGGGTAAAGGGTTTCCCCCGCCCACAACGCTTATGGCGGTCCCACTCAGAGCGCGAGCCCGCGCTCCCGCAGTCTAGCGGCCAAGGATGGAAGCCTCTCGAGCTTCCGGCACGGGTTCGAATCCCGTCGGGAGCACTTCCTATCCCGCGGTCACTTCCTCGCGCGCTCGACCATCCCCATGAGGAGCACGCCGCCGAGGAACACCCGCCGGTCGAACGTCGCGGGCACGTTCAGGCACTGGATCTCCCAGATGTCGCCGATGATCTTGAACTGCTGGTTGATCGTCGCGATTGGCTGGCCCCCGAGGGTCATCGTGAGCTTCTCCGGGATGAGGCCGCCGCCCGGGAGGTACTTCCGCGCGAGGCCGCGGCCCGTGGACTCCTTGATCTCCCCGACGAGGTTATTGTACGGGTCCCGCATCTCCCACTCGTCCGCGATGAACGAGGACGTCAGCGCCCTCCGCCGGATGTATCCGAGAATCGCGTTCGTCCCGGAGTCCACAATCGCGAACGTGCCCCAGATGTCGAGAATCTGGGTCTGCCGGATCTGGAACAGCTCCCGCGTCATGCTCTCATCCGTGTACACGCGGATGTCCTCCTTGAGGCGGAGGAGCTTCTGCTTGGAGTACGCGAGCTGGTTCCCGGCCTGGTTCTCGATCCAGTACTGGCCCGTGAGGGCGAGGACCTTCTTCCGGATCCGGTAGAAGTTCAGGGTCCACAGGGACGGGACCGCCTGGGCCGTGGCCGGAGCCGCGGCCCGTGCCGGTGCCGCGGTCTGTGCGGGCGCCGCCGCGATTGGCGCCTGCCCGGGGGGGTAGTACTTCTGTTCTTTCGCACACCACCACTGGCTGTACTGTGCGACCCACGCGAGGGGCGCACCGCATCCGGGACACGCTGTCGTTGCCGTCATCCCTCTCAACCCCGCCGCGGGATGTCGGAGGCACCTTTTATCCTTTCCATCCCCCGAGGGCTCTGTCCTTCATTGAGGGGACGTTCTCCGGCGGGGACGCGCGACATGAACCATTCATGACGAGCATTAGAGGATTCATCGCCGCGGGGTCAAGGGATAGGGTCCGGTCGCGTTGCCTATGTCTGTAGGCAACACGGCTCACCGCGCGGCGGCGAGGGCCGCGGTCCTCGCGGCCTGGAGCTGGCGCCGGGCGGCGTCGATCGCCTTCCGCGTGTACGCCTCCAGGGCCTGCACGGCCTTCCGCCCCGACTCGGGATTCCGGGCGGGGCCGACGTAGTCGTACACCGCCTTCCGGCGCCCGTCCCGCGACTCGTAGTGCCAGAAGTACACGTAGTCTCGCTCCCGGCGGGGCTTCACCTGGATGCCACAGCCGACCTGCATGCGACCGCGGAGGCGTTGCCTATATTTATAGGCAACGACGGGGTGGCCGAACCGGGCCGAACGCCGGCTACTCGATTATCCACTGCGGCTACAGGGGGCGCGGCTTCGTGAGGCCGTCGAGCGCCTCGAGCTGCTTCGGGCGAAAAAGCGGGACCTCGGCACGGAGGACCTCAAGGCGCGCGAGGCGGCAGCAGCGCGGGGCGGGCGTTCCCGATCGTGGAGCCGGACTAGCCGCGAGTCCCGCCCCTCGCCTTCCGGCGGCCCGCCTTCGGCCGCCGCCCCGGCGCCACCGCGCCCCACAGATCCCGCCGCGTGTCGCGGATCGTGGGCCGGAACTCCCGCGCGACGCGGAGGTGCCGCAGGTCCACGTCGGCGGCCACGACCTCCTCCCGGAAGTCCCCCGCCCGCCCCAGGTCCTCGCCCCGGGGCCCGATCGCCTGCGTCCCGCCCTGGAACACCATGTTCAGCTCGGTCCCGATGAGGTTCGCGTACAGCACGAAGATGCCGTTCTCGATCGCGCGGGCGGGCAGGATCTTGTCGAAGAACGCCTTGCTCGTGGCGGGCGCCGCGCTGATCACCGCGAGGATGTCCGCCCCGCGGAGCGCGTACGCCTTCGCGAGCTCCGGGAAGAACGCGTCGTAGCAGATCAGGAGACCCAGCTTGCCGAGCTTCGTCTCCGCGAGCACGGGCTCGGAGCCCCGGCCGAAGTACAGGCCCTCCTCGAAGGGCCCGAAGTTCGCGGGGTGGATTTTCCGGTACCGCCACAGCTCCCCGTCGGGCGCGACGAGGACGCCTGCGTTGAACAGGTGGCGGCCCTTCGCGTCCCGCTCCGGCATCCCGACGAGGATGTGGGCGCCGTGCTCCGCGGCGATCTTCGCGAGCCGGTCCGTGGCCGGGCCGGGGATCGTCTCCGCGAGCCGCGGGAACGCGTCCCGGGCCATGTACCCGGTGAGGAACATCTCGCCGAACAGGACGAGGTCCGCGCCCGCCTCCGCGACGGTCCTCTCGATCCGCGCGAGGTTCGCGGCCTTGTCGAGGAGCTTCGGGGCGAGCTGTGCGAGGGCGGCCCTCACTTCCCGCCCTCCCGCGCGGCCTGCGCCTCCCGTCGGACCCTCTGCTTCGTCGCCCGCACGCCCCAGCCCGACAGGGCGAGGCCCCCGACTAGGAACGGGGCGAGGATCGCGAGCCGGACCCACAGGTCCGGGATCGTCACGAGGAACAGGACGATCGCGCCCGCCACGATCACGACCCCGCCCGCCCACTGCTGCCAGGGGCGCGACACGGGGACCGGGACCGCGGCCTTCCCGCAGTTCTGGCACACGTCCCGCTCCAGCGTCGCGAGGAACGAGACCGTGTCGCAGGCCGCGCAGTACGCGTATTTGGGCACGGGCGCGCCACGGCCCCCCTCCGGTAAAAGGGTTTTCCCGCGCCCGCGAGTCCACAACGTTTATGGCGCTCCCGCTCTTAGCGCGACCCCGCGCTCCCGTAGTCTAGTGGCCAAGGATGGAAGCCTCTCGAGCTTCCGGCACGGGTTCGAATCCCGTCGGGAGCACTCATTTGGGGGTCGGGAGGGCTGGTAGCGCTCGACCAGTCCTCGGTGACCGGTTTACGCAAGAGGAGCAAGTCGAACCGCCACAGAACAGGCGAATAGAATCTCGTGTACGCGTCCTTCAGCGGCGCGGCAGCGAAGAACGGGGTCAAGTCCTCGAACCCGTAGAGCCATTACTCTTTGCTCAAGCTCATCGAGACGGTTCGGGGCGGCGGGAGCCTCGGACAGGGCGACGTGGGGCCCGACCGATCTCTTGCGACGAGTAGTGGGTACCCTTAATACCCGTTGAGAACTTTGCTTCAACGACAATCAATCACTTTTTGAGGACGTTCCTATGAGCCCAGAGAAGGACACGCAAAAGTCCGCCAAGAGCACCACCGCGGCCGACAAGAAGTTCAAGGGATTCACGGACGAGGAGCGAGCCGCGATGAAGGAGCGCGCCCAAGAACTGAAGGCGGAGGCGCGCCGCGGCCCGCGCGCGGACAGAGCGGACGGGGAAAGCGCCGTGCTCGCGAAGATCGCCGAGATGCCGGAACCGGATCGCGCCATGGCCAAGCGGCTCCATGCTATCATCAAAGCCAGCGCGCCAGCCCTCTCGCCGAAAACCTGGTACGGGATGCCCGCGTATGCCAAGGACGGCAAGGTCGTCTGCTTCTTCCAAAGCGCGCATAAGTTCGACACGAGGTACGCGACGTTCGGCTTCAGCGACACGGCGAACCTCGACGAAGGCGCCCTGTGGCCGGTCGCCTTCGCGCTGAAACAGTTGACTGCCACCGAAGAGGCAAGGATCAGCGCGCTCGTGAAGAAAGCGGTGAGCTGAGGACTGATCGCAAGTGTAGGAGACCCCGACGGTAACATCATCGGGCTTATTCAGTAGCCGTGAGCGCGCCAGCGACGAATCTACATTTCGCTCGCGCGCATTGAGTGAGCGTCCGAGATGACGGCCGTCGCACGCCCCTTTGTTCATGATAGGGAGTGAATCCCTTCGGGAGCACTCCCCACGTGTACCTTCTCCCGCAGACCGGTCCGAGCGAATCGGCGCTCGTTCGCCGGCCTCGCTCGGTTTCGTTGCGAGATCACACGGTGATGACGACCTTTCCCCGGGCGTGTCCCTCTCCAAAATAGCGCATCGCCTCGGGGACCTCCCTCAACGGGTAGCGCCGGTCAATGACCGGCCTGACCTTCCCGGCTTCCAGGAGCTCCTTCAAAAGGGTCAGGTCCTCCTTGCTGCGCTTCGCGACGAACGTAACCAGCTTCTGCCTCACGAAGCGCGACACCACGGGCGTTGTGAGGAAGGGCAGAATCGATACCTTCTTGCGGCCCGATTGTCCCGCCAAGACGAGCGTCCCCTTCGGGCTCAAGGCTCGTCTGCAATCCGCGAGTGGATGGTTCCCGGCCACGTCGAATATCAGGTCGTACCGTTGACCCGCTCGGGTGAAGTCCTCCCGGGTGTAATCGATGACCCGGTCGGCGCCGATCGACCGGACCATGTCCACGTTCCTTGGGCTGCACACCCCCGTCACGTCCGCCCCGAACGACTTGGCGATCTGCACGGCAAACGTACCCACGCCTCCAGACGAACCGTTGACCAAGACCGTCTGGCCAGGCCTTATCCGTCCTTTGTCACGTAGACCCTGCAGGGCCGTGATCGCCGCCACAGGCACCGCGGCGGCTTCCTCGAACGTCAGCTTGGCCGGCTTCAGGACGACTCCGACGTCACGAACGGTGACATACTCGGCAAAGGTCCGGATGCTCATGCCGAAGACCTCATCGCCGGGTTGAAACTCGGTCACGTTCCTGCCAACGGCCTCGATGCGCCCCGCCAAATCTCCGCCCAAGACAGTGTTCTTGGGTTTGAGCAGGCCGTACCCCATCACGCGCATGATGTACGGTCGGCCTCTCATGGAGTGCCAGTCCCCTGCGTTGACGGAGGCCGCGTGAACGCGCACCAGCACGTGATCGTCCTTGACGACCGGCTTCTCGATCTCCTGGAGTCTGAGAACATCAGGTGGACCGTACTCGTATCGGACAATCGCTTTCATGGAATTCCCCTTCCCTCCGGTCGCACACCGGCGGGGTACTTGGTCTTGACGCGGGAACTCCCGGGCTGAGCCGGGGAGTGATACCACGCGAGTCCGCTCCCCGTCGGGAGCATACCCACTTGGGTTTACTCCCACAGCTCAGCGTGCGCCCGAAAGAGCCTAGTCGTATCGTCTCTGATAGAGATTCGGATCGATGTCCGGAGTGCGCAAGAACGACCCGACCCTCGCGACATGGCCGAGGGAAGCCCGGTCAATAGTTGTCCAAACAATCGCCCATGGGCCCGAGGCGCCTGGCAGACCCAACCGCTCGAATTCGCCATGCGCTGCGAGGTCGCTGGATGCAGGAACCTCGAGCTTGGAATTCAGGATTCCCGTCAATTCCATAAATCTTGGCCGATCGGCAGGTAGTGCCGGGTGCGTGCTGATAGTGGTCTGACCAGTCTGATGTGCATCCTCCCATCGGAGCCAGATTTGCCACTTCTCCGTGACCAGTTGAAGGGTTTCTGGGTCTATCGGCTTAAGGAGGTAGAACCAAGACCAATCGTCCAGGCGGTCGTCGAAAACACACTCGTACGCGTGTGGTTCTCCTTTGAACGTGGCGACGCCTGTCTTGGGGCCGTCCCAGTAGTACTCCACGGTAAGGACCTTTTCGGAGCCGGGCATCCCCCAAAACCTGCCTGACGAGCTTGCCCTGCCTGAAGCCGTTTCAGTTAATTAGTCTGTTTCGCCCAACGGCCTGAGGCGCTACCGGATGAGGGCCTCTGTCCGCTCTCCGGGCTGTTGATCAACCGACTTGCGACATGCCTCAGGTAGTAAACCCAAGTGAGTCTACTCCCCGTCGGGAGCGTCCCCTCCCCGCGCGCAAATGAGAAACCTTCTAGTGCAGCGGGCGTTTGAGCACCCCGAAATGGCGATGCAGGCGTGCCCGGACTGCGGCACGAAGGTCCGCGTCGAGAACGTCGCGGTCCATTATGCGAAGGTTCATCCGGGGAAGGAGCCGCCGGACGCGCTCCTCCAGGAGGCGAAGCGCGTCCGCGAGGAGGCGGGCCGGGCCGCCCGCACCCGCAGGCCCCGCCGCCGGCCCTCCGTGACCCTCGTCGCCCTCGCCCTCGTCCTCATCGTCGCGGGCGGCGTGGGCGCGGCGTACGTCCTCCGAGGCGGGTCACTCTCCAGCGGGGACGTCGTCACATACTGCGGCGGGGAAGGCACGGCGAGGCATTACCACCCCCTCCTCGTGATCAACGTGAACGGCGTCCAGAAGAACATCACTGCGGACATCGGGATTACTATGGAGCCCGGGTACACGAACCCGAACCTGTACTGCCCGCCCGGGCAGGTCCACGCGCTGCACACGCACGACGGCTCCGGCATCATCCATGCGGAGCTGCCCGCGTCGATCACGGCCACGCCCACGCTGGGCAACTTCTTCACCATCTGGGGCCCGCCCCTCCTCCCGACGCAGGTCTGGACGTTCTCCGGCACCGTGCGGGCGACGATGTACAACAGCGACACGCACGCGGGCACGGACTACTCCGGGAACCCCGCCGCAATGCCGCTGTACTACCCGTCGGGGGACCCGAACGCGTATCCGATCCCGCCGGGCCTGATCTTCAACGGGGCGTACGGGAGCGGCGCGTCGAACGGCATGTTCTCCGGGCAGATCATCTGGCTGAACGTCACGCGGTGAGGTCCGCCGGGTGCCGATCCCGAGGTCCACCGGGGGACGCGCCCCCGGTCCCGTCGCGTCGCCGACGGTCGCTACACAACGTATATATAACGCGGTTATATTGTAAAGGACCGTACGCGGGGAAGCCGCCGGTTTCATGGGTCGACGGCCCTCTCCGCCGGGTGAGCACGCGATGGTGTCCAAGGCTGCGATCCAGGAGGCGTTCGCCTCCCAGGAGTACAAGCACGGGTTCTTCACCGAGCTCGACGAGGACATGGCCCCGAAGGGCCTGAACGAGGACATCGTCCGCCTCATCTCCCGCAAGAAGAAGGAGCCCGAGTGGATGCTCGAGTGGCGCCTGCGGGCGTACCGCCACTGGCTCACGATGAAGGAGCCGACGTGGGCGAACGTCCACTACGCCCCGATCGACTACCAGGACATCATCTACTACGCCGCCCCGAGGCCCAAGAAGCCCGTGGAGAGCCTCGAGGACGTGGACCCGGAGATCCGCGCGATGTACGACAAGCTCGGGATCCCGCTCCAGGAGCAGGAGCAGCTCGCGGGCGTCGCGGTGGACGCGGTGCTCGACTCCGTGTCCGTGGCGACGACGTTCTCGAAGAAGCTCGAGGACCTCGGGATCCTGTTCTCCTCCTTCTCGGAGGCGGTCCTCCGTCACCCGGACCTCGTCCGGAAGTACCTCGGCTCCGTCGTCCCGTTCAACGACAACTTCTTCGCGGGCCTGAACAGCGCCGTGTTCAGCGACGGCTCGTTCGCGTACGTCCCGCCGGGCGTTCGGTGCCCGATGGAGCTCTCCACGTACTTCCGGATCAACGCGGCGGACACGGGCCAGTTCGAGCGCACCCTGATCGTTGCGGACAAGGGCGCGTACGTGAGCTATCTCGAGGGATGCACCGCCCCGATCCGGGACAAGAACCAGCTCCACGCGGCCGTCGTCGAGCTCGTCGCCCTGGACGACGCGGAGGTCAAGTACTCCACGATCCAGAACTGGTACCCCGGCGACAAGGAGGGGAAGGGCGGGATCTTCAACTTCGTCACGAAGCGCGGCAAGGCGCTCGGCGTGAACTCGAAGATCTCCTGGACCCAGGTCGAGACGGGCAGCGCGATCACCTGGAAGTACCCGAGCTGCATCCTGCAGGGGGACAACTCCGTCGGCGAGTTCTACTCCGTCGCCCTCACGAACAACTACCAGCAGGCGGACACGGGGACGAAGATGACCCACATCGGGAAGAACACGCGGAGCACGATCATCGCGAAGGGGATCTCCGCGGGCCACGGCCAGAACACGTACCGCGGCATGGTGAAGATCCTGAAGGGCGCGACGGGCGCGCGGAACTACTCCCAGTGCGACTCCCTCCTCCTCGGCAGCAAGTGCGGGGCGCACACGTTCCCGAACATCGAGGTGACCGAGCCCACGGCCCAGATGGAGCACGAGGCGTCGACCTCGAAGATCGGCGACGACCAGATGTTCTACTGCCAGCAGCGCGGCCTCACGCCGGAGGACGCGACGAACATGATCGTGAACGGCTTCTGCAAGCAGGTCTTTCTGAACCTGCCGATGGAGTTCGCCGTGGAGGCGCAGAAGCTGATCCAGGTCAGCTTGAACCTCGAGGGCACGGTCGGGTGACGGGCCCCGAAGGGAGGAGGACGATGGGATGGCGCTGCTCGAGATCCGGAACCTGCACGCGAGGGTGAAGGACAAGGAGATCCTTCGCGGGATCGACATGACCGTGGAGGCGGGCGAGGTCCACGCGATCATGGGCCCGAACGGCTCCGGGAAGAGCACGCTCGCCCAGGTCCTGGCGGGCCGGATCACGTACGAGGTCACGCAGGGCACCGTGCGGTACGACGGGAAGGACCTCCTCGCGATGAAGCCCGAGGACCGGGCCCGCGAGGGCGTGTTCATGGCGTTCCAGTATCCCGTCGAGATCCCCGGCGTCGGGAACGCGTACTTCCTGAAGGCGGCGCTGAACGCGATCCGCCGGTACCGTGGGCAGCCCGAGCTCGACGCGATGGAGTTCCTGGAGCTCGTGAACGACAGGATGAAGCTCCTCGCCCTCGACGAGTCGTTCATGAAGCGCTCCCTGAACGACGGCTTCTCGGGCGGGGAGAAGAAGCGGAACGAGATCTTCCAGATGGCGGTAATCCAGCCGCGCCTCGCGGTCCTGGACGAGACCGACTCGGGCCTGGACATCGACGCGCTCCGCGTCGTCTCGAACGGGATCAACACGCTCCGCTCGAAGGACCGCGCGATGGTCGTCGTCACGCACTACGCGCGCCTCCTCGAGTACGTGACCCCGGACGTCGTCCACGTGCTCTCGAACGGCCGGATCGTGAAGTCCGGCGGGAAGGAGCTCGCGCACGAGCTCGAGAAGACGGGGTACGCGTGGCTCGAGACGCCCGATTCGGGCGCGAAGCCCGCGGCCGTCTGAGGTGGTGGCGGTGGCGGCGGGCGGCGTCGACGCGTTCGTGTCCCACTTCCAGAGCCTGGAGCAGGCGATGGAGCGGGGCGGGCGGGGCTGGCGCCTCGAGACCCGGCGCGCCGCGATCCGGCGGTTCGCGGAGCTGGGCTTCCCCACGACGAAGGACGAGGAGTGGAAGTACACCAACGTCGCCCCGATCGCGCGGACCGCGTTCCGGCCCGCGGCGGCCCGGGACCCGCACGGCGTGATCGAGGAGCGGCTCGAGCCGTTCACGTTCGGGGTCCTGAAGTGCACCCAGCTCGTGTTCGTGAACGGGCACCACTCCCCCCGCCTCTCGTGGCGCCGGTCCCTCCCGGCGGGCGTGCGCGTCGCGAGCCTTGCGGAGGCGTACCGGGACGACCCGGGGGCCCTGCAGGCGCTGGGCCGGCTGGTGCCCTTCGAGTCGGAGCCGTTCACGGCCCTGAACACCGCGTTCTTCCAGGACGGCGCCCTCGTCGACGTCCCGCCGGGGACCGCCCTCGAGGAGCCGGTCCACCTCCTGTTCCTCTCCTCCGCGGGCGTGGAGCCGATCGCCTCCTTCCCGCGCAACCTGATTCGGCTCGGGGAGCGGAGCCGTGCGACGGTCATCGAGACGTACGCGGCGCTCGACGGCGCGCCGTACTTCACGGACGCGGTCACGGAGATCGCGCTCGGGCCCGAGGCCGTGCTGGACCACTACAAGCTCCAGCGGGAGGGGGAGAACGCGTTCCACGTCGCCCGCACGGAGGTCCTCCAGGAGCGCGCCTCGAACCTCGCCTCGTCCAACTTCGACCTGGGCGGGGCCCTGGTCCGGAACGACACGAACACGAAGTTCGCGGGCGAGGGCGGGGAGCTCGCGATGAACGGCCTGTACATGCTCGCGGGGAAGCAGCACGTCGACAACCACACGCGGATCGACCACGCGGCCCCGAGCTGCGCGAGCGCGGAGCTGTACAAGGGCATCCTGGACGGCGCCTCGAGGGGGATCTTCAACGGGAAGATCTTCGTCCGCAAGGAGGCGCAGAAGACGGTCGCCCGCCAGACGAACAAGAACCTCCTCCTCTCGAAAGGGGCGTTCGTCGACTCCACGCCGGGCCTGATGATCCTCGCGGACGACGTGAAGTGCAACCACGGGTCCACGATCGGCCAGCTCTCGGACGACGCGCTGTTCTACATGCGGTCCCGCGGGATCGACGAGGCGGCGGCCCGGAACATGCTCACGTTCGCGTTCGCGGGCGAGATGATCAACCGCGTGAAGGTCGCCCCGATGCGGGTGAAGGTGAACGAGATGGTCGTCCGCCGGCTCCCGTACGGCCACGCGGCGCGGGAGGACTTATGAGGGGCGGGCCGTATCGCGTCCCCGCCCGGGCCGCGGGCGCCCAGGGGACCCCATGATGGCGGACCTCCGCGAGCTGTACCAGGAAGTGATTCTCGACCACAGCCGCTCCCCGCGGAACTTCCACAAGATGGAGGACGCGACCCGCACCGCCGTGGGCAACAACCCGCTGTGCGGGGACCGCATGACCCTGTACCTCCGGCTCGACGGGGACCGGATCGCGGACGCGAGCTTCGAGGGCCAGGGGTGCGCGATCTCGAAGGCGTCCACGTCCCTGATGACCGCGGCGATCAAGGGCATGAGCGTCTCGGAGGCGGAGACGCTCTTCGGCAAGTTCCACGACATGGTCACGGGAGACCCGAAGGCCGACCCGGACCCCGCCCTCGGGCGGCTGTCCGTGTTCGCGGGCGTCGCGGAGTTCCCCGCGCGGGTGAAGTGCGCGAGCCTGCCGTGGCACACGCTCCGGGCCGCCCTCGAGGCGAAGGCGAAGGTCACGATCGGGTAGGCGGGAGCGGGTAAGTGTGAAGGGATTAGTACGGAGGCCGGCGTAGGGAGGGGGAGAGGAACTCGATGGCGTCGAAGGCGAAGCTCCTGATGAACGTCGAGAAGGTCCGGGAGGACTTCCCGATCCTCGCGCGGACCGTGCGGGGGAAGCCCCTCGTGTACCTCGACAGCGCGGCCACGTCCCAGAAGCCGAGGCAAGTCATCGACGCGGTGTCCGACTTCTTCAGCCGGTACAACGCGAACGTCCACCGGGCGATCTACGAGCTCGGCGAGGAGGCGACCCGGGAGTACGAGGGCGCGCGGGAGAAGGTCGCGGAGTTCGTCCACGCCCGCTCCCCGAACGAGATCGTGTTCACGAAGTCCACGACGGAGTCGATCAACGCAATCGCGTACGGCTGGGGCCTCAAGGGGAAGATGAAGGCGGGCGACGAGATCGTGTCGACCGTGATGGAGCACCACTCGAACCACATCCCGTGGTTCTTCGTGCAGGACCTCAAGGGCGTGAAGATGCACTGGGTCGGGATGCGCGACGACGGCTCCCTGAAGATGGACGACTACGACACGATGATCACGAAGCGGACGAAGGTCGTCACGGTCACGCACTGCTCGAACGTCCTCGGGACGATCAACCCCGTCGAGGAGATCGCGAAGCGGGCCCACGAGGTCGGCGCGATCTGCGTCGTCGACGCCGCGCAGAGCGTCCCGCACATGCCCGTGGACGTCCAGCGGCTGGGCTGCGACTTCCTCGCCTTCAGCGGGCACAAGATGCTCGCGCCCACGGGGATCGGCGTGCTGTACGGGAAGGAGGAGCGGCTCGAGGAGATGGAGCCTTTGATCGGCGGGGGCGAGATGATCCGCGAGGTCCACCTCGGGACCGCGACGTGGAACGACGTCCCGTTCAAGTTCGAGGGCGGGACCCCGAACATGGCGGGCGCGATCGGCCTCGGCGTCGCGGTCGACTACCTGAACGGCATCGGGATGGACGCGGTGCGCCGGCACGAGCAGGACCTCACGGACTACGCGCTCGACCTCCTGTCGCAGGTGGAGGGCTTCCGGCCGTTCGGCCTGAGGGACGTCTCCCGCCGCGGCGGCGTAATCTCGTTCACCCTCGGCGACGTGCACCCGCACGACATCGCCTCAATCCTCGACGTCGAGGGGATCGCGATCCGCTCCGGGCACCACTGCGCGCAGCCCCTCATGGAGCGGCTCGACGTCCCCGCCACGGCCCGCGCCTCGTTCTACGTGTACAACACCCCGGAGGAGGTGGACCGCCTCGCGGCGGGCCTCCGGAAGGTGTTGGAGGTCTTCGCGTAGGGGCGCCCGCGGACCCTCCCCGCCCCGCACCCTCCGCACGGAGAGAACCGGATGACGTCCCGAACGCCCACGAAGGCCCCCGCCGACATCGCCTCCCTGATCGGGAACACGCCCCTCCTCCCGCTGCGGCGGGTCACGCGGGACGTCCCCGAGGTCACCGTGTACGCGAAGGCGGAGTGGCTCAACCCGGGCGGGAGCGTGAAGGACCGCGCGGCCCTCGGGATGGTCCGGGTCGCGGAGGCGAGCGGGGCCATGGGGCCCGGGAAGCGACTCCTCGACGCGACCTCTGGGAACACGGGGATCGCGCTCGCGATGATCGGCGCGGCCCGCGGGATCGGCGTCACGCTGTGCCTCCCATCGAACGCGAGCGAGGCCCGGAAGCGGATCCTTCGCGGCTACGGGGCGGAGCTGATCCTCACGGACCCGTTCTCCGGGACCGACGGGGCGCAGAAGAAGGCCAGGGAGATGTTCGCGACCGCCCCGGAGCGATACGTGTACCTCGACCAGTACAACAACGAGGCGAACTGGCGGGCCCACTACGACGCGACCGCGGCGGAGATCCTCAAGCAGGCGCCAGGCCCGTTCACGCACTTCGTGGCGGGTCTCGGGACGACGGGCACCCTGGTCGGCATTGCCCGCCGCATCCGGGAGGCGATGCCCGGCGTGCGGGTCGTCGGGGTGCAGCCGGACGGACCCCTCCACGGCCTCGAGGGGCTCAAGCACCTGGAGACCGCCCTCAAGCCCGGGATCTGGGATCCGTCCGCCGCGGACGAGCACGTGTTCGTGGCGACGGAGGTCGCGCAGGCGCACACGCGGCGCCTCGCGCGGGAAGAAGGCCTACTCGTGGGGACGTCGAGCGGCGCGGCCCTCGCCGCGTGCCTCGAGGTCGCGGCGCGAATCAAGCGCGGCGCGATCGTCACCGTGTTCCCGGATGGCGGGGACAAGTACCTCGAGGAGCGGTACTGGGAGGCCCCATGACGCTCCGGGTCCCGAAGGCGGTGATCGACGCGATCAAGGCCCACGGCCGGTCGGCATACCCGGAGGAGGGCTGCGGGTACCTGATTGGGATTCCGGGGGAGCCGAGGCGGGTCGACGAGGCCCGCCCCGCGAGGAACGTCGCGCCGGATCTGCGGGAGCGGCGGTACGACGTGGACCCGCGCGACACGCTGCGGGTCGGGGCCGAGCTCCGCGGCACGGGCCGGGAGATCCTCGGCTTCTTCCACTCCCACCCGGACCACGCCGCGCGCCCCTCCCCGTTCGACCTGGAGCGCGCGTGGGACTGGTACACGTACGTGGTCGTGGCGGTCGAGAAGGGGAGGCCCGTGGACCTGCGGGCCTGGCGGCTCGCGGAGGGCGAAGGGCAAAGGTCTTTTAAGGAAGAGGAATTGGAAGTCGTATAACGCCGTATTAACGGGAGTGGCGAAGATGTCGCAGCGGGTCAAGGTGATCCTCCCGACCCCCCTCCGCCCCTACGCGGGGAACCAGGACGCGGTCGAGGTCCAGGCGGGGACCGTGCGGGACGCGCTGAGGGCGCTGACGGCGCAGCACGCGGGGCTCCGCCGACACCTCTTCGACGACGCGGGGGCCCTCCGGAACTACGTGAACGTGTACGTGAACGAGGACGACATCCGGTACCTGCAGAAGGACGCGACCCCGCTGAAGGCGGGGGACACGATTTCGATTGTCCCGAGCATCGCCGGCGGCTCCGTGACGGTGATGGAGCGGGTCTCCCGCGCCCGGAGGGACCGACTCTCGATGTCCCAGGTGAAGCGGTACTCCCGCCACCTGATCCTCCCGGAGGTCGGGATCGACGGCCAGCTCAAGCTCCTGAACGCGTCCGCCCTGATCGTCGGGGCGGGCGGCCTCGGCGCGCCCCTCGCGCAGTACCTCGCCGCGGCGGGCGTGGGCCGCCTCGGGCTCGTGGACTTCGACGTCGTGGACCCGTCGAACCTGCAGCGCCAGGTGATCTACGGCACGCAGGACGTCGGGCGGCCGAAGCTCGAGGCCGCGAAGCGGCGGATCGAGGCGATCAACCCGGACATCGAGGTGAAAACGTACGAGACCCGCCTAACCTCCGGGAACGCGCTCGACATCCTCCGGGACTACGACGTCGTCGTGGACGGCACGGACAACTTCCCGACGCGGTACCTCGTGAACGACGCGTGCGTCCTCCTCGGGAAGCCGAACGTGTACGGCTCGATCTTCCGGTGGGAGGGCCAGGCGAGCGTGTTCTGGGTGGAGAAGGGCCCGTGCTACCGTTGCCTGTACGCGGAGCCCCCGCCGCCGGGCCTCGTGCCGAGTTGCGCGGAGGGCGGCGTGTTCGGCGTGCTCCCGGGGATCGTCGGGACGATCCAGGCCACGGAGGCGATCAAGATCCTCCTCGGGACGGGCGACCCGCTCGTGGGCCGGCTCCTCCTGTTCGACGCGATGCGGATGCGGTTCCGGGAGCTGAAGCTCCGGAAGGACCCGGCGTGTCCGGTGTGCGGGCCCGAGGCCACGATCAAGGAGCTGATCGATTACGAGGAATGGTGCGGCGTTCCCGCGGCGGGGGCGGGCCTTGCGGGCGAGTTCGTGATCACGCCCGAGGCGCTGAAGGCGAAGCTGGACCGCGGCGAGCCCGTCGTCCTCGTGGACGTGCGGGAGCCCATGGAGTGGCGGATTAACCGGATCGAGGGCGCGACCCTCGTGCCCCTCGCGACCCTTGCCCAAAAGGTGAACGAGCTCAGCACCGCGGACGAGATCGTCATGTACTGCAAGATGGGGAGCCGGTCCGCGCAGGCCGTGAATTTCCTCCGGGAGCTCGGGTTCCGGAAGGTGAAGAACCTGGCGGGCGGGATCGACGCGTGGGTCGAGCGGGTGGATTCGAGCCTCCCGAACTATTGAGGCGCCCTCGCCGAAAATCAGGGAGGAACGTCTAAATACGCGGCCGCGGGATGGCGGCCCCGCCCCGGTGTCCCTGTGCCCGTCACCCTCCGGTTCATCTTCATCTCCGAGGCGGACAAGCCCACGGTCTCCCTGAAGGTGCCCGAGGACATGCTCTTCCAGGAGGCCTTCGTCCTCGCCGCGAAGCGGCAGGGGAAGGACG
>Ga0209642_10000683_pt1 | contig 22016 bp, 22 predicted proteins | sample RifCSP19_2_FD_184025 | JGI IMG/M metagenome (GOLD analysis project Ga0209642, IMG submission 184025) | Soil microbial communities from Rifle, Colorado - Rifle CSP2_sed 19_2 (SPAdes) (version 2) | ecosystem: Environmental > Terrestrial > Deep subsurface > Rock core/Sediment | place: Rifle... | reverse complement strand
AGGTCGACGGGATCCTGCACGCGATCGACGGCACGACCGACCTCTCCCGGATCGGAGGGAACGTGGCGGTCGCGACGAGCCTGGCGGTGGCGAAGGCCTCCGCCGCCTCGGCTCGAATACCGCTGTGATCCGGCGGCCCGGGTATCGCGCCCGCACCGCCAGGATCGTCTCCCGTACGGCGGTCGGATGGTGCGCGAAATCGTCCACCACCAGGACGCCCTCGAACTCCCCCAGCACCTCCTGCCGGCGGCGCACCCCCGCGTAGCCGGAAAGCGCCACGGCCACGCGCTCCGCCTCGTATCCAAGTTGCAGAAGCGCGATCGCCGCCGCCGCCGCGTTGGCCGCGTTGTGCCTTCCCGGCAGCCGGAGGGCGAACTCGGGCGCCGCAGCCCCCCGCTCCATCCGGAAACGGGTGAACTCTCCGTTCTCTGCGACGGACCGTACCTTCCAGGAATCTTTCGGGAGCCCGGCACCCGGGGGGGAATTCGCGGCATAGTACACGACCGGGCATCCCGCCTCCGCCGCGACCGTGACCGCCCCGGCGTAATCGGCGCAGGCGACCAACAGGCCGTCGGCCGGAATCAGGCGCACGAGCTTCCGGAACGACTCCTCGAGATGGGAGAGGTCGCGGTAGATGTCGGCGTGGTCGAACTCGATGCTCGTGAGAAGGACGATTTTCGGAAGATAGTGGAGAAACTTCGGCCCCTTGTCGAAATACGCCGTGTCGTACTCGTCCCCCTCGATGACGAAGTGCGGCCCCGCCCCCACACGGTAGCTCACCGGGAAGTTCTTCGGGACCCCCCCCACCAGGAACGACGGGTCCTCGCCCAGGTCGAACAGGGACCAGGCGAGCAGCGAGGCCGTAGTGGTCTTCCCGTGGGTGCCGGCCACCACGATCGATTCCTTTCCCCGGAGGAAGAATTTCGACACGGCCTGGGGCATCGAAAGAAGCGGGAGCCCCTTGCGCACCGCCTCTAGACATTCCGGGTTGTCCCGGGACACCGCGTTTCCGACGACCACCAGCTCGGCGTCTCCGGGGATGTTTCCCGCCGCGTATGGAGAGGAAAGGGGGATCCCGAGCTCTTCCAGCTGGGTGCTCATCGGGGGGTAGACGTTGGCATCCGACCCGGTGACGCGAAACCCCCTTTCCTTGAGCATCCCGGCCAGCGAGGCCATCCCGACCCCGCATACCGCAATTAAATGAACGTTCTTCAAGGAAAGAGCTCCTCCATGACCGCATCGTGGAGGAACGGCCGAAGGTTTTTCAAACCCTCGTTTTGTTTACCGTAGAAAATCCTGTTGGTGAGAAGCGCAACAGTGACCTCCCGGGAGGGGTCGACCCAAAGAGAGCACCCCGTGTACCCCAAGTGCCCGAACGAGCCCTCCGGGAAATGCCTCCCCGCCTGCGATCCTGCCCCGGCGGATAAGGTTGGGGTATCCCATCCCGGCGTCCTCGGGCAGCCGGGGGGTTCCGCCGTCTTCGCGGTCATTTTGAGCGCGGACGGACGGGTCAGGATTCTCCCCTCCCCCCGTCTTGCCCGGAGGACTTCGCGTAGAAAAAGGAACAGGTCGTACGCAGTGGAAAAGATCCCCGCGTGGCCCGCGACCCCGCCCATCGCCGCCGCGTTCTCGTCGTCCGCCTCGCCGACCTTCTCTCTCTGCCGGAATTCGGAATATCCCGTGGAAACCAGTCTCCCGGTCTCACACTCGCTCAAGGCGGCGAGCGGGAGGTAGGACGTGTCCCTCATCTGGAGGGGGTCGGCGAGATGGCTGCGCAGAAGCCGGTCGAGCGGATGGAAGGCCGCAAGCTCAAGGGCGCGCCCGAGGAGAATGTACCCCGGATCGCTGTAGACGCATGCCGCCCCCGGAGCGGCCTCGAGCGACAAGGACAGGACGGCGTCGACGATCCGGTCGTGCGCCTCCGAGGTTCCCCATAACCGCCTCCCCTCCTTTTCCTCGGCGTCGCGGATGGCGGCATAAAAGGGTTTATAGGCGGGAAACCCGGAGGTATGGGAAAGAAGGTGAAGGAACCGGATTTCCCCGACTGCCGGGTCGAAGGTCCTGGCGGGAAAGACGTCCGGGAGCCTCCCCTCCGGTGCAATTTTTCCCCCCTGGGCCAACGCGAAGAACAGGGATGCGACCAGCGGCTTGGTGAGCGACGCGATGTCGAAGACGGACGAGAGGCGCGCCTCCCCGGCTGCGACGTGGCACACGACTTCCTCTCCCCTGGCCGCGAGGAGGACGGCCGCCGTGTACGCCTTCCGGCGGACCCCATCCTTCAGCAATTCTTCCGCCTTCCCGAAACGGCCCGGTTCTCCCGTAGGGAGGGTCATCAACCGGCCACCGGCGACTCGAGGAGGTACATCCTCCCGCGGGTGTCGATCCTCGCCCGCACGCCGAACGGCAGGGGATAATTCGGCCCCGCATGCCCCGCGGGGAAACCGTACCAGGCGGGGACGGAAAGACGGCGGCCGGCCTCCGCGAACACGTTGCGGATGTCTTCCTCCGTCTCTCCTGCCTTGGGGGACATCTTCCCCGCGACGATCCCGGAGATCCGGCGAAGCCGCCCGGACTGGATCCACTGGGTGAGCATCCGATCGATCCGGTAGCAGGGCTCCGAGACGTCCTCGAGGAAAAGGAGCACCCCCCTGAAGTCGGGCTCGAAGGGGGTGCCGAGGAGGGCGGTCAGCACGGAAAGGCATCCGCCGGCGAGGATCCCCTCCGCCGCCCCGCCGCGCAGCCGATCGCAGGGGAACCCCCACGGCTCCCGCGGAGACACGGCGCCCGCCGCCAAACGGGAGAAGGCGGCAAGGGCCGCGCCGTCCGGCTTGCGCGCAAGGTCGGCCGCCGCCATCGGGCCGTGGAGGGAGGGAATCCGCAGCCGGGTGGAAAGGTAGGCGAGGATCGCCGTGACGTCGCTGTAGCCGATCACCAGCCGAGGGCGGCGCGCGATTTTCCTCCAGTCGATGTGCGGCAGGATCCGGGAAGCGCCGTACCCTCCCCGGGCCGCCATCGCAGCGCGCGCCTCGGGCAGGGAGAGCGCCCAGGTGGTCTGCGCGGCGCGGTGCGCGTCGTCCCCCGCGAGGTACCCTTCCTCCCTCAGCACGCCGCCGGAAATCTCGGGGACATACCCCGCGGAAGCGAGGCGGGCAACCCCGCGGGAAAGTTTTTTCCCGTCGACCGGCCCGGCCGGGGCGAAGATCGCGATCACGTCCCCCTTCCGCAACGGAAGAGGCTTCCGGCTGCGCACCATGGTCCGATGCTATCACGATTTCCCGCAGAGGCCGCAGGCCAAACGCAGGCCAAACGTTGACAGGGAGTCCCGGATCGATCATCATTATGTATGATGATAACATTATCGATGGAGGACGGAATGACGACCGTTACCGTATCCCCCAAGTACCAGATCGTCATCCCCCGGAAGGTAAGGGAGTCCATGGGCATCCAGCCGGGGGAAAAGATCCGGGTCTTCCAGTACGGGGACCGCATCGAATTCATCCCCGTGCGCAGGATGCGCGCGATGCGCGGATTCCTCAAAGGAATCGACACCGCCGTGGAGCGTGATGAGGACCGGACGTGAGATCCCTCAACCTGGTGGATTCGTGCGGCTGGCTGGAGTATTTCGCCGACGGCCCCAACGCATCGTTTTACGCGCCCTCGATCGAGGCGGTGGACCGGCTCGTCGTGCCCACGATCTGCATCCTCGAAGTGTTCAAGAACATTCTCCGGCAGAGGGGGGAGAACGCGGCCCTGCAGGCCGTCGCGGCAATGGAGCAGGGGCGTGTCGTGAACCTTGACGCTTCGATCGCTCTGAGCGCCGCAAGGCTTGGGGCGGAACTCGGGTTGCCCCTGGCGGACAGCGTCATCCTGGCAACGGCGCGTGCCTGCACGGCATGGATCTGGACGCAGGACGCCGATTTCAAAAAGATCGACGGGGTCCGGTTCGCGAGAAAGCGCCCCTAGGGGAAGCGATGGCCGGGACGGCATGGGAAGCGGCGCTTGCGGCGCTGGAATGGAGCAAGGTGAGCTCCCGGCTTTGCTCGCACGCGGCATCGGATCCCGGACGGAGCCTTTGCGCCGCGCTCGTTCCGGGGACGGACCTCGACGCCATCCGGATCTCTCTCGAGGAAAACCGCGACGGACGCCGCGTCCTCATCGCCGAGGGACCGCTTCCCCTCGAGGGGCTGAAGGAGATCCTCCCGGAAGTGGAGAAGGCGGCCAAGGGCTCTTCCCTTTCCCCCGCCGAGCTGCTCCTTGTCGGGCGGACGGCCCGGACGGGGGAGCGGGTGCGCAAATTCTTCGAGGAACGCCGCGGGAAGTACCCCCGCCTCGCCCACCACGCGCGGGAGATTCCTTTCCTTCGGGACCTGACCGAGGAGATCGAGCTGAAAATCGATCCTTCGGGGACCCTCACCGACCGGGCCTCGCCGTCACTCGGCCCGCTGCGGCGGCAGCTCTCGGTGGCGAAGAGCCGCATCCAGAAAACGGCCGAGGAGATCCTCTCCTCTGCGAAATACGCTCGCCACATCCAGGAAACGTATGCCACCGTCCGTTCCGGGCGCCTGGTCATCCCGTTCAAGACCTCGGCCAAGGGACTCTTCCAGGGGATCGTGCACGACACCTCGCAGAGCGGGCAGACGGTCTTTTTCGAACCCGAGGAGCTCGTCTACCTGAACAACGAGGTCAAGATGGCCGAGCTCGAGGTGGAGCGGGAAATCGCCCGCATCCTGGCCGAACTGACGGCGAAGGTGGCGCGGAAGACCTCCGAGCTCCTGACCTGCCGCGAACGGCTCTCCCGCCTCGACCTCGCGCAGGCCCGCAGCCTCCTGGCGGAGGAGCTCGCCGCCGCCGAGCCGACCGTCACGGCATCCGGCGAGGTGCACCTGATCTCGGCGCGGCACCCCCTGCTCGTCCTCTCCCGCAGGGAGGTGGTGCCCAACGACCTGCGGCTGGGACGCCCCCGCCTCTGCCTGATCCTCACCGGTCCCAATGCGGGAGGGAAGACCGTCGCACTGAAGACGCTGGGGCTGCTCACCCTGATGGCGATGGCCGGGCTCTCGATCCCCGCGGCAGCGGACTCGACGGTCTCGGTCTTCTCCCGCATCTTCGTGACGCTCGGGGACGAGCAGAGCGTCGAGCAGGACCTGTCCACCTACTCCGCCCACATCCGGCGTCTGAACGAGATCCTCACGGGCGCAGACCGGGGCTCCCTCGTTCTGCTGGACGAAGTCGTCTCCGGAACCGACCCGCGGGAGGGGGCCGCGATTGCCCGCGCCTTCCTGGAGACCCTTGCGGACCGGGAAGTGCGGGTGCTCGCCACGACCCACTTCGAAGAGCTCAAGGGGATCGCCTACGAGGACCAACGGTTCGAGAACGGCTCGATGAGCTTCGACGAGGAGCACCTTCGCCCCACCTACCATCTCCGGCTCGGCATTCCGGGAAGGAGCATGGGGATCACGATCGCCCGGGCGCTCGGCTTCCCTGAAGGGGTACTCGATCGCGCGGGAAACTATCTTGCCGGCTCCGGGCACGAGCTTGCCGACGCCCTCGAGCGGCTTGCGGCAGAGCAGGAAAAAGCCCGCGTGGAAGCGGAGGAGGCCGTTGCCGCGAGGCGCGAGGCGGAAGGCCTCCGCGTCCGGCTTGACGCCGAGCGGGAGCGGGCAAGGGAGGAAGAGTCCCGGATCCTCGCGGGGGCGCGCCAGAAGGTCCGTGACGAGATCCGCAAGGCGGAAGCCCAGCTCCGGGCGGTGACCGAGGAACTTCGCAAGGAAAAGAAGATCGAGACCGTCCGGAAGGCGCAGACCGTGATCCGGGAATGGAAGGAAAAGGGAAAGACCGCGGAGGAAGACCCCGTGGTGCGCGCGACGATCAGCAGGACGGCGCCCCTTTCCCCCGGAACCGCGCTTTCCCAGGGCCAGAAGGTGTTCCTTGGGACGATCCTCAAGGAGGGGGAGGTCGCGTCGGTGCCGGCTCCGGAGGACCGCGAGGTGGAGGTGCGGGTCGGCGGGATGAGGCTTCGGGTGCCCCGGGAACAGGTGCGGATCTTTCCGGCGGCGGGGCGAAGCTCGGCGGAAAGCAAACGATCGAAAGCGCCACGGCGAGGAGAGGAGGCGTCCCCGGCACTCCATCTCCAGACGCCGGAGAATACGCTCGACCTGCGCGGCAGGTACGTGGATGACGCGCTGCCCGAGATGGAAGCCTTCCTCGACCGGCTCTCGCTCGCCCAGGCGCTCCACGCCTTCGTCATCCATGGCCACGGCACGGGGGCGCTGAAAGCCGCCGTGCGCAGCCATCTTCGGAACTCTCCCTACGCGAAGCGCTTCTTCCCCGCCCCGCGGGAACAGGGCGGCGACGGGGTCACGATCGTCCTGTTCTGAACGCCTCCCAGGCCCGGCGGCAGAGGCCGGGATCGGCAAATAGCCCGCAGCCGGTAAGTGCCAGCGCCCGGATCCCCTCCATCATCCCTTCGACGCCGGAAGGGCCCTTCGATGCCTCTTCGAACGAGCGCGTGTGAATCTCCACCTTTTCGCCGCTGGAGATCGGAACGTTGGGCTGGATCGTCGGCAGGACCCGCGAAACGTTTCCGATGTCGGAGGAGCCGCGGTTCTTGCCGGTGGGTGCGCCGCTTTCGGGGAGCCCGAGGATCTCGAGGGCCCCCCGGTAAGCATCGGCCAGCACGGGGTTCACCTTCATCGCGGAGAGGGTGTACGGCCCCTCCTCCATCCTGAGCCTGCAGCCGGTCGCCTTCGCCGCTCCCCGGGCACACTCCTTGACCCTTCGGACCGCGTCCGCGAGCTCCGCGTCGTCCTCCCCCCGGACGTAGAAGTACGCCTGTGCCCGCTCCGGGATGATATTCGGCGCCCTGCCGCCCTCGGTGACGATCCCGTGGACGCGGACGGTCTCCGGAAGGTGCTGGCGCAGCGCCGCGGTCCCCTGGAACAGCAGGAGGACCCCGTCCAGTGCGTTGATCCCGTGCTCCGGGTAAGCAGCCGCGTGGGAAGCTTTCCCCAGGAAGGTGAATCGGATTTTGTGCAGGGCGAGATACCCCTTGGCGACGTGGCGGCGAGAGGAGGGATGGACCATCATCGCGGCGTCTACCCCATCGAAGACCCCTTCCTCGACCATCCGGGCCTTGCCGTACCCCATCTCTTCGGCGGGGGTGCCAAGGGCCACGATCTTCCCCGACCGGAAACGACCCGCCCCGAACGCGGCCAGCGCCACCGCCGCGCAGGCCGACGACACGCCCACGACGTTGTGACCGCAGGCATGCCCCAGGTCCGGCAGGGCGTCCATCTCGCAGAGGAACGCCACCGCCGGCTTCCCCTTGCCGAAGACGAATTCCGCGCGGAACGCGGTCTTCATCCCGGCGATCCCCCGCTCCACGCGGAACCCCCTCGCCTCCAGAAACCCGGAGAGGGTCCCGGAGGATCGGAACTCCTTGAGCCCGAGCTCCGCATAGCCCGAGATCGCACGGAGCATCCGCACGGCGTCGGGACGCAGGGCCTCGGCTTTCGATAGAAGGATTTTTCTCCGGCGGTCCATTTTCCTGTCGCCACGCTGCGGCGAGGTGCTATCTTAGCATACTTGGCGCAAAATCCCCCACGGCCGGAGCGCTATAATATCGGGGAAAAGAAGAGAGGCAGGCCGATGACGCGCTGGAAGTCGTTCACCGTCGAGACGCGCCGGGAAGCGGTCGATGCCCTCACCCACTTCTTCCTGATGCACGGGTCACTGGGGATGGCCTATGACGAACGTCTGTTCAGCCCTGACGGCGACCCCATCGACCCTCTTCCCCCTCCTGAAGAGGTCACGAAGCTGACGGCGTATTTCCCCTGGGAGGCCGACCTCCATGACCTGAAGAAGGCATTCCTCGAATTCCTTCCCGTGCTGGCCGAGTCGTTCGGCCCGGACGCCGGCGCCTTCCTCTCGGCCACCGAGATCACCGACTATGGATGGGCGGAAAACTGGAAGGAGCACTTCAAGCCCCGAAAGCTGGGGGACCGCCTCGTCGTGAAGCCGTCGTGGGAGGCGTACGCCGCCGCCCCGGGCGAAGTCGTGCTGACGATCGATCCCGGCCAGGCATTCGGAACCGGGACCCACGAGACCACCCGGATGTGCCTGCAGCTGCTGGAAGAGGTCTACGACGCCTCTCCGGGGCCCCGGAGAGTGCTGGACATCGGAACGGGGACCGGGATCCTAGGAATCGCCGCGATCCGGCTGGGAGCGGACTACGCGTTGGGAATCGACACCGACCCCAAAGCGGCCGAAACGGCCGAGGAAAACGCAAGGACGAACGGCGTGGCGGAACGGTTCGCGTCCACCTTCATGCCGCTATCCTCGATCGAGGAGAGCTACGAGCTCGTCGTGGCCAACATCCTCGCCGAGATCCTCATCGACCTGAAAAAGGAGATCGTCTCCCGCTGCGCGCCGGGAGGGTTCCTGATCCTGTCGGGAATCCTGGCGGAAAAGAATGGTTGGGTGGAGGAGGAATTCCGGGAGGAAGGGATGCAACCGGTGAAGCGGAAAACCGACGGCCAGTGGGCCGCGGTGTTGCTGCGGCGGGAGGCGCACTGACCGTCCCGTGCCCACCTTCTTCGTCGACCGCAGGAACATCTCCGGCGACACGGCCGTTCTTTCGGGAACCGAGGCCGGGCACATGCTGCGGTCCCTTCGACTGAGGACCGGGGACTCCTTTTATGCCTTCGACGAGCAGGGAACCCGCTACCGGATGCGAATCCTGGAAGCGACCTCGCGCTCCCTCCGCGCCGAAGTACTGGAGTCCTTGCCGGCCGAGCCCCCGCCCGAAGTGACGGTCACCCTCATGGTCGGGCTTCCCAAGGCGGACAAGATGGACTTCATCCTGCAGAAGGCGACCGAGCTCGGAAGCTCTCGCGTGATTCCCTTCCGGTCGTCCCGCACCATCCCCCGGCTCGACCCCCAGGATGCGAGGAAACGCCTCCTGCGGTGGGAGCGGATCGTACTCGCCGCCGCGAAACAGTGCGGCTCCGGCTGCATTCCCGAGGTTTCCCCCCTGCTCTCCTACGCGGATGCGCTGCGGGCCGGCGCCGCGTCGGAAGGGAAGCTCATTTTCTACGAAGGGGAAGGCCGGTTCGGATTGAAGAAGGTCCTTTCCGGGCTGGGTCGGGCGAAGAGCGTTGCCCTGCTGGTCGGCCCCGAGGGGGGATTCTCGGAGGACGAGGTGAAGGAGGCGGAAGGGGCCGGTTTCCTGCGCGCCGGCCTGGGATCGCGGATCCTGCGCGTGGAGACCGCGGTGGTCGCCGTGCTCAGCATGACGATGTATCATTTCGAAAAAGGGTAAGGGAGGCCAGTTGACAACGCCCGAGGTTCCCTTCGCCGGCTTCTGGATCCGTGCGGCAGCGCGGACCATCGACCTCCTCGTCATCCTGGGGATCTTCTCCCTCTTCTACTTGGTGGACAGGCTCGGCGCGTCGGGGGGAATCTGGGCACCCAGTACGATCGAAGACGTCTACGCCATCACAGGCTTGTTTTCCATGGAAAACATCGTACGGGCGGTCTTCTTTTTCGGCTTCCCCGTTTTCTACTACGTGTACCTGCATGGCGCCTTCGGGCAGACCTTCGGAAAGATGGCGCTCAGGATCAAGGTCATCAACGAGGACGGCTCCCCCCTGGATTACCGCAGGGCGTTTCTCCGCTGGCTGGGGTACTTCCTCTGCGAGTTCACGCTCTATATCGGCTACCTTTGGGCCGCGTTCGACAAACGCAAGCAGGGGCTCCACGACCGGGTGTGCAGGACGCTCGTGGTCCGGACCGACGCTTGACACCCGGTCGCGCAATCCGCTAGAATTTCTTTTTTGCGAAAGAGTGGCCCTTTAGCTCAGATGGTAGAGCAGAGGACTGAAAATCCTCGTGTCCGCAGTTCAATTCTGCGAGGGGCCACCATCACTTCCCTTCTTTCGGCGCATCCCGCTGCACGGACGGTGGATATCCTTGCGCTGGCATTGAAATAATTTCTTCATGCAGGATAGGAAAAGTAGGAACATTTTTACTCTCCGATCTTACGGGAAAGACAGTAAGTAGCTTTAAAATAAGCAGCTTATCTCTGTAATCCGTTCTGGCCCGGATCTTGCTTTTATAATTTATCATGTACTTCTATCCTGTATATCGTTACCGCGGCAACTCCGATGGGACCTTCGCCCGTGTGGGCTCCATAAGAGGGTACGGAGGGCCAATCGGAAGCCGGATCTATACTTCCCTGTTGCTGGAAGCAAAAATACTATTTGCCATAGGGGCGGAAGACACCATCTTGCTTGGGCCCTCTCCGATTCAAACCGATGCCCCGACATTTTCTTCCCCGGAAAGCACGGATCTTGCCGCCTGGTCGAGAAGTACGCAAAGGTCTGAGCGGAACGAAATTGGAGTCAACTGTTCCTGATGCCCTTGTTAATGGGGGTGCCATGAACGGAATCACCATCTATCGCGTGGACGGCATCACGAAAAAGGATGTCCCCGTCGGCACGGTCGAGGAGCGGCGAAAAATCGAACGCGGGGACAATCTGATCGGCCTGATGCGGGTTGCAAGAATGGTTTTCGCATCTTTGCCACGAGAGTCGTTCTGCATCAAACTGAGAGGTGCCCGTATCGCCTTCTAAGGTTTGGGAAGAAGCCGTTAAATCGGGCGGGAGGTATCCCATGCGGACGGTTACCGTGTATCGCGTGGATTACGTTCATCAATTGAAGATTCCCATCGGGACGGTGGAAGAGCGAAGAAAGAAGGATCGACCCGAGAACCTGTTGGGGCTGTTGCGAATTGCGAGGAGGATATTTTCATCCACTCCTCAAGAGGCCTTCCAGATCGCTCTTGATAAAAAATACCTTTCAGGACGCATGGCGCGAACCCCGGCCTGAACATCGGCATCCCGCCTGCGTGGCACGGGAACTCTTCATTGGGACGGGGTGTCTAATTTCCAAATTCCGATTCTTGACGAAACCCACGTGATATACTTCTTACGGATCCGCGTGCGGCCCCGCCGGGCCCTTCCGCAAGGAGGTGAGGGATGGCAATCGTACCGGCCGACCTTTTCAGCGTCATTTCGGGCATCCTCACCCTTGGGGCAAACGGGGGTGAGGAGCTCTTCCTGCCCAAGATCCATTCCGTTCTCTGCCAGATGAAACCCCACAACAGGATGCTCGCCGGCCTGTGGTTTTCGATCTCCGGCAGCGTCTGCTACTCCCGGGACATCGAAAACGTCATCCGGGATCTTGCCTCCCGGGGGGTCCTGAAAATGGAAGGCGGTTCCGTCGCCGTCGTGAAAAATGCCGCTTCCCTGCGCAACCAGCTCCGCACCATGCTGCCTGTCCGGCAATACCGGAAGCTCCTGGCAACCTCCCGGAAGTTTTACGCACGCCTGGGGAGATAGAGGCGGGCTCAGCGGTACTTCTTCCGGCGGAACAGGTCCGTCTTGAGGGAGGCCACCCGGTCCAGGAAGAGGATGCCGTCCAGGTGGTCCACCTCGTGCTGGATCGCCACCGCCTCGAACCCAACGGATTCCAGGATCACCTGCTTCCCCTCCCGGTCGAGGGCGTCTACAAGGACCCACTGGGCCCGTTCGATGTTGGCGGTGTAATCCGGGATGCTCATGCATCCCTCCCGCACGATCTGCCGTCCCCCTTTCGCGAGGATCTCGGGGTTGATCAGGATGAGAAGCCCGTGGTTCTCCACCGTCGCGCCGCGCTTGCTCGAGGAAACGTCGACCGCCACGATGCGTTTGAGAACGCCCACCTGCGGGGCGGAGATTCCCACCCCTCCTTGAGAGGCCCGCAAAGTGTCCATCAGGTCGCCGATCACCGCGGACAGCTCCGGCGTAACCAGAGCCACGGGAGCGGATTTCTGCTGCAGCAAGGGGTCGGGGAACTTTAGGATCGGAAGGATGGCCATGTCGTTCGGGGTTTCAGAGCTCCATGGTTTCGATCGGCCGCACCGTGATGGAGATGCTGAGCTCCTTCCGGATGCGGTCGAACTCCTTTTCGAGCTCCTTCATGTCGACTCCCTCGGGGACGTCCACTTCAAGGACCATCACGTAGACGGGGCGATCCTTCGACCCCACCACCTGCGTGTTGAGGTCGGTGATGTTCACCTTCCGCCGGGCGAGCTCCTTCGTGACCTTGTAGACGATCCCGGGCCGGTCCGCCCCGTAGACGGAGATGATGTGGGGCTGGCCGGTAAACGCCTTTTCGTGGACGACCTCTTCTTCCTTGAGCGCGTGGAGGGTGACCATGAGCCCCATCTTCGAACGCACCTCCTCGAACGCGGGGTTGATCTCGCCGGCGGCCATCTTCGGATGGGTGACCACCAGGATCATCGCGAACTGCCCCGAAAGGATCGTGCAGGTGGAATCCTCGATGTTGCATCCCTGTTCGAAGAGGATCCGGCTCACCTCCGCGACGATCCCCGGCCTGTCCTTTCCGACGACGCTAACCGAGAAGTGTCCCATTCCGGAATCCTCCTTCCCCGGCGATGATTTCCGGAAAATGATACCACGGCGGTAGTCCCGCAAGAGGATCATTTCCCGTCGCAAAAACGCTTGCGACGCACCCTTCTCCCGGACCGCAAGAATCGGGTTGAGTCCTCCTGCGGCCGGTGCCATCGTGGAAGTCAGGACGGCATTCCATGACGGAGGAAGACCATGCAGCCGGCCGATTACGCACGGATCGAAAAAGCGATTCTCTATCTTGAAAAAAACTTCCGCCGACAACCGGGCCTCGGGGAAGTGGCACGGACGGCTGGTCTGAGCGAGTACCATTTTCACCGCCTGTTCACGCGTTGGGCGGGCATCAGCCCGAAACGGTTCCTCCAGTTCCTCACCGCGGAGTACGCCAGGCGACTGTTGCGGGAATCGCCGAACGTGCTGGACGCAGCGTACGAGGCCGGACTGTCGGGTCCCGGACGCCTCCACGATCTCATCGTCAACATTTACGCCGTGACGCCGGGGGAACTGAAAGAGGAGGGCGCGGGCCTCACGATCCGATATGGAGTGCACTCGAGTCCCTTCGGCGAGTGCATCGTGGCGGTCACGGAGCGAGGGGTCTGCGGATTGTCGTTCCTCTCCGCAGGCCGCGCCGATGAAGCCCTCCGGGATCTCAGGAACCGGTGGGGACGGGCGACGCTCCGGGAGAACCCAAGGGCGACGAAAGCCATTGCGGACCGGATCTTCGATCCCTCGCGGTGGAGGGACACCCCTCCGTTGGCTTTGTTCGTCCAGGGGACCAATTTCCAGGTCAAGGTGTGGGAGGCGCTTGTCCGCATCCCGCCGGGATGCGCGCTTACCTACGAGAACATCGCCGTTGGCGTCGGCTCGCCCCGGGCCGTGCGCGCCGTCGGCTCCGCCGTCGCCCGGAACCCGGTGGGGTTCCTCATTCCCTGCCACCGTGTCCTCCGGAAGACCGGGGCCTTCGGGGATTACCATTGGGGGGCGGCCAGGAAGAAGGCGATCCTTGCCTGGGAAGCTGCGAAATTCCGCGACCCGTCAGAAACGTGAATGGTATACTGTGTACATTTTACGGAAAAGGGAAACGGACCGATCAAACCGAAGGAGGGAGACGGATGAAGAGGTCTGCGCTGGTTTGGATCGCCATGCTGGTTGGCGCTGCAACATACGTTCTCTCCAGCACCGCCATGGCCGTGAAGGAGTCGCCGGTCAAGGAGGAGAAGTGCTTCGATTGCCATGACGAGATCCAGGCGCTCAAGACGGGGGGGAAGCACGCAAAAATCAACTGCGTCTCCTGCCACTCCGGCACCGCGGGGCATTTGGCCGACAGCGACAAGAAACCCGTCACGCGGGTGGACCTCGAGGCGTGCGGGGGCTGCCACAAGGACCAGTACGAGAGTTTCGGCACGCTGAACCTCAAGAAGCCGGCCCGTGTGGAGAAGTCCCTTCTCACCGAGCGGTCCCCCAACCCCTTCTGGGACAAGCTGATGATGGGGCACGGCTTCACGAAGGAGCACGCCGCCCCCAGGAGCCACACCTTCATGCTCGTCGACCACCTCATCGTCGACCGGGCGTACGGCGGGCGGTTCCAGTCGAAGAATGGCTGGGGCTACGTCTCCACCACGGGCGTCCTCAAGGCGTGGGATCTCCTCGAGGACCGGTATCCCGAGTCAAAAGAGCACAAGCCTTTCATCCCCGAGAGCGCGGCGGCGGCCAACCCCACCTGCCTCCAGTGCAAGACCCAGGACCAGATCCTCAAGTGGAAATTCCTGGGCGACAAGGACTCGAAGGCGAAGTGGGACAGGACCTCGAACGTCGTGGAGTTCGTCAAGGACCTCTCCAACGCGATGAACTGCTTCATGTGCCACGACCCGCATGCGGCGAAACCCCGGATCGTGCGTGACGGCCTCATCGGCGCCCTGACCCGGCCGGAGAAGGACACTCTCTGGCACAAGGACCCGAGGGCGACGAAGATCGACGTCCGGGAGTTCCGGGGAGGGTTCCGGAAGATCGCCCTCCTGGAGAAGTACGACGCCAAGCTGCAGTGCGGGCAGTGCCACGTGGAGTACAACTGCAACCCCGGGTACGATCCGAAGACCGGCGAATATTCCATCAAGGCGGCCGACCCGAGGACGAACCACTTCCCCTTCAAGGACGTCTTCCAGATTTACGACCACTACAACGCGCTGGGATTCCGAGATTTCAAGCATCCGCTTACGGGGGGTCTCCTCTGGAAGGCACAGCACCCGGAGGCCGAAACCTACTGGAACTCCCGGCACGACAAGGCAGGGGCAAACTGCAACGACTGCCACATGCCCAAGGTGAAGAACAAGAAAGGGAAGGTCTTCACCTCCCACTGGCAGACCAGCCCGAGGAATTACGTCAGGGAAACCTGCCTGACGGCGAAATGCCACCCGAAACTCACGGAGGCGCAGGCGGCCTACGAGATCGACTCCGTCAAGAGCTTCATCAAGGGCAAGATGAGGAAGGCGGAGTTCTGGCTCTCGGCCCTGATCGACAAGATCGTGGAGGGAAAGAAGGCCGGTCTCGACGCGGACATCCTCAAGGAGGCGCAGGAGCAGCACCAGAAGGCGCACGTCCTGTGGGAGTGGTGGACGGCGGAGAACTCCGACGGCTTCCACAACCCCGACATGGCGCGCCAGTCGCTCACCAAGTCGGTCGAGGAATCGAGGAAGGGGATCAAGATCATCGCGGAGGCGCTGGAAAAGAAGGTCGCCGCGAAATAACCGCAATGTCCAGGAGGGGCGGGGGCTCTCCCCCGCCCCCGATTACCGTTCCGGCAGGGAGAAGAGGGAGTCCGCCTTCAAGATGCGGATCTGCTTCCCCCTCACCCGGATTTTCCCCTCTTCCTGCAATTTTTTCAATGTCCGGGAAAAGGTCTCGGGGACCGTCCCCAGCCGCGAGGCAAGGATGTGCTTGCTGACGTCGAGCTCGTACACCGCGCCGTCCCGGATCGGCACGCCCCCGGCGGAAAGTTCGTCGGAGAGATACCGGACCAGCCGCGTCTCCACGTCGCGCAGGGAGATGCTCTCCACCAGGTCGGTCATCCGCTTGAGCCACCTCGAAAGGGCAGCCATTATCCGGAGCGCGATCCGGGGGTTCCTCTCCAGCAGGTCGGTGAACTGGCGCTTCGGGAGGAAGACCAGGTCGCAGCCTTCGAGGGCTTCCGCGTGCGCGGGGTAGGTTCCGCCCTCGAAGATGGACGCCTCCGCGAAGGACTGCCCCGGCCCGATGAGGTGGAGGACCTGCTCCTTGCCGTCCGCCGAAAGCTTGAAGATCTTGACCCTCCCCTCTCCCACCACGAAAAAGCCGTCGGCGCGGTCCCCTTCCCGGAAGATGGACTCCTTTTTTTCGTAATGGCGCGGGGAGGCGATCTCCGCAACGCGGCGCAGGTCGTCGGGCGGAAGGTTGGCGAACAGGGGGGCTTTTCGCAAGACCTCGGGGAGAGCCGGCGTCATGGTATCATTCTCCTGTATTTTCGCCTCGGGTCAAGCAGGGACAACCGGCGGATCGGGGAGGAAACGCCATGGCGAAGATCGGCTTCATCGGTCTGGGGATCATGGGCGCGCCGATGTGCGGGAACGTCCTGGCCAAGGGGCACGACGTCACGGTGTACAACCGATCGCATGAGAAGATGGCTCCTCTCGTCGCGGCGGGGGCGAAGGGCGCCCCCTCGGTGGCCCGGCTGGTCGAGCAGGTAGACATCGTGATCACCATGCTGTCCGACCCCGCCGCGGTCTGGGAGGTCGTCGCCGAAACCGCCGGGGTCCTCTCGGCGCTTGCCGCCGGCAAGACCTACATCGACATGAGCACGGTCTCCCCGGAATCCTCTCGGGAGATCGCCGCGATGGTCCGGAAGAGCGGGGCCGATTTCCTGGAGGCGCCGGTCATGGGCAGCAAGAAGCCGGCGAGGGAGGGAACCCTCGTCATCCTCACGGGAGGCGACCCCGCGGTCGCCAGGAGGATGGAGCCGATCCTGCTTACGATGGGGAGCAAAGTGGTGTACATGGGGGAAGTCGGTCTGGCGGCGCACATGAAGCTCATCATCAACCAGATGATGGGGACGCTTTTGTGCGTGTTTTCCGAGGCCGCTCTCACCGGCATGGCGGCGGGGATCCCCGCGGAGAAGATCCTGGAGGTCGTCCAGAGCTCGATCGTCGGCTGCCAGGCCATCCAGATCAAGGGGAAAGACATGCTGGGAGAGAGGGCGTTTTCGGTGCACTTCCCCTTAAAGCACGCCCACAAGGACATGCGGCTGGCGGTCCTCGCCGGGGATGCGGCGGGCGTCCCCACGCCGGTGACGGCGGCCGCGCACCAGCTTTTCGCCATCGCTCGCGAACGCGGGTTCGGCGAGCGCGACATCTCCGCCGTCCTGCGGGCGCTGACGGACAAGTAGCAGGGGGAAGCCATGAAGGAGACGTTCGAACGGTTCGTGGAAGCGTTCGAAATGTCCGAGTACCCGGTCCTTTTCGGGTATTCGGACGACCTGCCCGCGGGGACGCTCCTCCCCCCGGTGGGGGAGCACGTCTGCCTCTTTGCGCTCCTCGCGCGGACAAGGAAGGAGGGAAACCCCGTGGCGTTCTCCCGCTCGCACCACGGCTGCCTCGGCGGGGGATATTACATGGGCTTCCTCGACAAACCCCGGGAAGGGATTGAATACATCCTCTCCTGCGGGATTCCCGGCCAGATGGAGGGTAAACGCTTCCTCAAGACCCCGGAGATCGCCCGCAGCCGCATCGCGCAGGGGGGAGGGGTTCCCGCCCCGAAAAAATTCGCGTTGTTCACCCGCGCCGACCGGGCGCAGCACGGAGAGGATCCCGAGGTCGTCATCTTTTTCGCGCCCCCGGACATCCTGGGGGGGCTGCACGCGCTCGCCAACTTCGACCGGGAGGACGAGGCGGTGGTCGCCCCGTTTTCTTCCGGCTGCTGCGCCGTCGTCACCCATCCGCTGAAGGAAGGGGCGAGGGCGGACGCCCGGGCCGTGCTGGGGCTGTTCGATCTCTCGGTGCGCACGCGCGTGCAGCGGGATGTTCTGACGTTCGCCGTTCCCTACCGCATGTATTTAAGGATGGCGGAGAACGTCCCCGAAAGTTTCCTCGTTACGAAGACGTGGGGGGTTATTCGAAAACGCGTCCGGGACTAGGCCCGGGCGGACCGGATCCGTGCCGGGACGACAGGTCGCCGGCGGCGCGATACCGGGCGAGGACTTCCAGCATCGAGGGATCGAAGTTGCACCCCTGCGCCATTGCCCGGTCGAAGTGTGCGATCGACTCCCGATACGCGCCTTGCGAGAAGTAGGCCTTCGCGAGCCCGGCACGCGCCTTGATGTTCTCCGGGTTGATCTCGATGGCCTTCAAAAACTCCTGGATGCCCTCCTCCACCTTGCCCCAGGAGCAGAGAGTGGCGCCCAGGTTCCCGCGCGCAATTTCCAGGTCCGGGTCGAGGGCAAGCGCTTTGCGGTACTGGGCGACGGCATCGTCATTCTTCCCCAGCTTCTGGTAGGAGACTCCGGCGTTGTAATAGACATCCGGAAGCCCGGGACTGAAGAGGGCCGCCCGCCGGTACACCCGCAGCGCGTCTTCCTCCATTCCCCGCCGGGACAAGGCCGCGCCGAGGCTCTTGAGGTACACCCCGATCATCTCCCGCTTCCCGAGCGCCTGCAGGTAGGGACGCCCTTCGCCTACTTTGAATTTCCATGCGTACCACCGGTCGTCCCGCTCGGCGCCCTTCTCCCCCGTCTCGATGTTGATCCGGACGCCGTTCTCCTCGTACCGCGCGAAGCAGTGGGTGGGCACGTACGCCCCCTGGAGGGGGATCCCCAGCCGCTCGCCCAACGCGAGGTAAATGAACGTCAGGCCGAGGCAGTTCCCGCGCTTCTGCGCGATCACCCGGTCCAGGAGGTAATTATTGGCTTCCCCGGCGGCGGAATCGTAGACGAACCCTTCGTCGCCGAAAAGCGCCTGGTTGATGGCGGCGATCGCCCGGCGCGGCTCCCGCGCGCCGACCAGGGAGGCTGAAACGCGCCACGCGATCCGGTCGATCTCCTTCTCGACGAATCCCGCATCCATGGTGCGGCCCGTCAGTTTTCGGACCCCCTCGCCGGAAGCCAGGAAAAGCACCGGTAAAAGGGAGATCTCCGTGTCGGGCCGCCGCGAGATCCTCTCCAGGCTTTCCTGCATGGACTGCGCATCGCCCTTCGCGGTACCGGCGGCGCGGGCAAAAACGAGGGACGGACCGGCCAGGGCGGAAAGAGTTACACCCAGGGAAAGGAGAACGCAAAAAATATTTGGTTTACTGCGCAACACCGCATCGCACCTTATGGACTCTCCCCTCGGGAGGCGGAAGATTTTTTATTATAATCATCCGGTTTCCCATCCACAAGGTAAGGGATTTTTCTCCGATCAGGAATTTTTCTGCGATCAAGGAAGGGCCGGCGTCTTCCGCCGATCACCGCCGGGACGCCGGCCCTGTTAGACGACCCGACCATTACCTCAAGTAAGTCCTACGGGCCGCCGGTTACGACGCCCTCCTGAAGTTTTCTTTCGATGTCATCCCCGAAGATCACATTGGATTCGAATCTCTCTGCCTCCGGCAGCCTGCCGGTTTCCACGGCCTCCTCCTTCTGGTAGCCGGAGGATTCCATCCCCTCCTTCGGCTGCTCGGAGGCTCCCAAGGTCCCTTCCGGATTTGCCGATTCCGATCTCATCGTTTCACCAGGCTGCGAGGATTCGGAATGATACCCCCATCCTGCCTGGGCGGAGCTTGTTGCGATAACGAAAAATGCTCCCAGGACTGCCATTGCCAGAAAATATTTCCTTTGCATATCCCCACCTCCGTATTTCCCGGTTTCCCGTTCCCGCACGACGCGGCAACGGATCGTTGGGGATAGGATGAATCTCGTAACGTGGTGGTTCCTCCCGCGGGAAAAAGTCGGAGGTGGTCAATTGCATCTTCCCGTAAAAAATTGAGGTCCCTATTTCATGTTGATCCCGAACTGATACCCTCCGTTTCCATCCGTGGAAGTCGAGACCATCATGTCCTTCCCAGCGTTCATGAGGCCGCTGTAGGTTTGAGCCATCACCTGGTTCATCATTCCCCCGCCCATGCCGATTCCGTTCATGGTGATAATGCCAGAGGCAGTCATCGAGAACGAACCCGCCTGCAGGGAGAACGCGCCCATCCGTCCCATCATGTTGCTGAACGTTGCCTGGCCGGTGGAATCCATCACCATCTGGCCGAAATTCCAGTTCGTATCGTTCGGGTTGCCGGAGATTACGCCGTGCTGCATCCAGTCCCCCGCGAGATCGGTCGTATCATAGGACACCCCCGCGGCTGACCTCATCAGGACCATCAGGTCGTAATGCCCGCTCGCGTCGGTTTTCGTGAGAACCATCATATTCTTATCCTGGGACATGACGCCGTGGACGGTGTTGTCCCCGGAGGAGGTGACGATCCCGTTCCCTCCCATGGACACAAGGAAAGAGCTCCCGACTTCGCTCCTGTCGTTATTGTGGGTTTGAATGGCGGTGATGATCGCGGTGCCGGGGGAATTCATCGTCATCGTTCCGGACGCCCATCCGGACGTCGCGTTGTCGCTGCCGGCGGTAAGCCGGTGGAAGTTCCAGGTCCCGAACAGATCGCCTTGCGCGAAGGCGCCTCCCTGCTTCCGGAAGATCATCATGGCGCTGCCGCCCGTGTTGTCCGTCCAGGTGGCGGCCATCATGGTCCTGTCCTTCGACAGGAAGCCGTGGAAGGTATTGTCGTCGCCCATCCTGACGATGCCGCAGGGGAACATCGCGAACGGAACGTTGTCCATGGACGGCCAGGGCATGCCGTTCCGGACCAGGGAAGTCATGCCGCCCATCCCCGTGTTATCCACGGAAAGAACGCCGTGCATCCAGCCGGTGGTTCCCGAGGTCGCCAGCGAGTTGAAGTCCCAGGCGCCCTGCAGGTCGCCCATCGAGAAGGCCGCACCGGAAAGGAAAGGCGGAATCGACCGGTTCTCCCCCCCCGTCATCATGCCGGTATACCCCATCGGGTCGTTCGCGGGGACGGCGGTGCCCTTGTCGAAATCCGGAGTGACCATTCCAAAATCGATGATCTGGTTGTCCGCAGCGGTTGTCATCCGGAAAACGTTCGTCGACCCCATGTAGACCGGGTAGATTCTCCCGGCATTCCCCGCTCCCTCGTTCTCCACCAAATAGAACCGGTACGCATGCCCCGTCGGCAGGATCATGCTGAAGGTCTTCGGAGTGCCGGAGGCCGTGGCACGGGCCGCTTCGAGATCCGTGTCGCTGTCGACAGCGATGACCGTCGTTCCTGAAGCCTGCCCCTGGATCGTGGCGGTTCCTGCGGTAGTGCCGGTTCCGCCGCTATCCCCTGCCGTGCCGCCCCCTCCGCCGCACGCGGCGAGCAACAAGGCCATGACTGCGATGGAAAGAAATCCCTTGATCATTCTTTTGCTTTTCATTCTTTCCTCCCTGCAAAATGATTTTTGACGCTTTCGATTTCTCGTTGTTTCCTGTTTCTTGTTGGTTCCTGATCGATTGCTGTCCGGCGGTCGTCAGAAGCGGTATCTCTTGGGGTTTGCCCGTATTCCAATGAAACAACTTTCCCCCGAAGTTTTTCGTAAGCACGGAATTCTAGGGCACCACGTCGAACCGCGCCATCATGGCATTGTCCCCGTGCTCGAGAACGTGGCAGTGCAAGACGTACTTCCCCGCATAGTCGGCGAAGCGCATGATAATCCGGACGGTGCCCATGGGGGGGACGTTTACCGTGTCCTTCCACCCGGCGTGGGTCGGCGAGGGAGGATTCCCGTTGATGTCCAAGATCTGGAACATGGTCTGGTGCGGGTGTGCCGGATGATCCATCATGGACATGTTCCGGAACTCCCAAATCTCTACCGTGCCCAGCTTCGGATCTGCATCCACCCTGTTGGGATCGAAAGGTTTTCCGTTGATAACCCAGGGGACGCCGCCCATCATGCCGCCAGAGAGCGTAAAGCTACGAGTGCGCACCGCCTGGCTTGCGCTCAGCTTCTCGAGCGGGCGAAGTTCGAGGGGGAATTGACTGGTGTCCGTCTCCGCCCTGTCCACGTCAAAGCGCATAATGTTCGCCGTACTCCCCGATCCCAGGGAATTTTGCAGCACTACGGAGCTGCCCACGGGGAGTGACGAAAAATCCACCACGATATCCGCGCGCTCTGCCGACGCCAGTACGAGTGAGGTCAGTTTGACCGGCGCGGGCAGGAAACCTCCCTCCATGCCAAGCACGTGGAAAGGTTGGCCGTTGCTCAAGGCGATCCGGTACTTGCGCATGTTGGATCCATTCAGCACACGGAAGCGGTACTTGCGGGAGGCAACCTTGAGATAGGGTTGTATGGTGCCGTTCACGAGAATTGTGTTGCCCGTCTCTCCATTCCGGTTGCCGGTGTAAACAAGCTTCCCGGTCGAATCGAAATTGCGGTCCTGGATGACCAACGGTAATTCGTAGGCGCCACTCGGCAGTCCCAGCGCGTCCTCGTAA
>Ga0209642_10000679_pt1 | contig 22056 bp, 13 predicted proteins | sample RifCSP19_2_FD_184025 | JGI IMG/M metagenome (GOLD analysis project Ga0209642, IMG submission 184025) | Soil microbial communities from Rifle, Colorado - Rifle CSP2_sed 19_2 (SPAdes) (version 2) | ecosystem: Environmental > Terrestrial > Deep subsurface > Rock core/Sediment | place: Rifle... | reverse complement strand
TGCGGCTTGCAGGATCGAGCGAAATCCGCCTTGTGATCATGATTATGCTCAGCGCCGGCCTCCTGTCGGCCGTCATGAACAACGTCGGCGTTGCGGCGCTCTTTCTCCCGGTCGTGATGGACATGGCGCGGCACGGCCGCATCTCGCCCTCGAAGCTCCTGATGCCCCTCTCGTACGCGACGTTGCTGGGAGGGCTTCTCACGCTGATCGGCACTCCGCCGAACATCCTGGTGAGTGACCTGTTGCGCTCGGGTGGTCTGACTCCCTTCCAGATGTTCGACTTCACCCCCCTCGGGCTGTCGGCGCTGCTTGTAGGAACCGCCTATATGGCATTGTTGGGGCGACGACTACTCCCTAACCTCGACCTCACGCGCAACAACGCCATGGCGACCCCGACCGACCTGCGCCGTTCGTATAACCTGGACGAACGCATGCTCGTGTTGCGCCTTCCCCAGGATTCGCCGCTTGCTGGCAAGACCTTGGCGCAAAGCCGCATCGGTTCCGCCCTAGGCCTCAACGTGATCGATATCCTGCGCGACGACCGCGATCGGCTTGCACCGGAGCCTTCCACGGTGCTACGCGGCGGCGATCGCCTGCTGGTGGAAGGCCGCACTGAGCCCCTAGATGAGCTGCGCAAGGGACACCCGTTGCTGGTCGAAGACGAGCGTGTCGACCCGGCGCGTCTGAGCTCCTCCGAGGTCCAGATCGTCGAGCTCAGCATCCCACCCGGTTCGCCGCTCGTCGGTCAAACGCTCCTGCAGGCCGACTTGCGCAGAAGGCACGAGTTGAACGTGCTCGCCATCCTGCATGGCGGGGAGCCGCAACGCGCCAGACTGCACGACACTCCGCTCCAGGCTGGCGACAGGCTCTTGGTCCAGACCACCCGTCAACGTCTCGTCGAGCTGAAGTCGCTGCCGGACTTCGAGCAAGAGGAATCAGGCAGCGAAGAGACCCTCGCCGGCAAATACGGCTGGCGCGAAAGCCTGCTCGCGCTGCACATCCCGCAGGAGTCGACCCTCGTAGGGAGAACCTTGGCCGAGAGCCGCCTCGGCGACGCCTTTGACTTGACCGTGCTCGGCGTCGTGCGAGGCAACCTGACCATCTTGCTTCCTTCCCCCGAGGATCGCTTGCAGGCTGGCGACACGCTGCTTGTACAAGGCGACCCCGAGGAGCTGCGCGTTCTGCGTGGCCTTCAGCATCTCGAGGTGGAACGCGAGCCGGCCAAGCGTCTACCCGACCTCGAATCGGCGCTGGTCGGTCTGGCCGAGGTCGTGCTTTCGCCTCACGCCAGCCTGGCTGGCAAGACGTTGCGCCAGCTCCATTTCCGAGAGAAGTATGGGCTGAGTGTGCTGGCCATCTGGCGCGAGGGTCGGCCCTACCGCTCGAACGTGCGCAGCATGCCCTTGCGCTTTGGCGATGCACTGTTGCTCTACGGCCCGCGGGAGAGGCTGCACGTCCTAGGGAGCGAACCGGACTTCATCGTCCTCACCCAGACTGCGCAGGAGGCGCCCCGATCCCAGAGAGCGCCGCTGGCCGCGTTGATCATGGCGGCGGTGCTCATTCCGGCGATCCTGGGTTGGCTCCCGATCGCCGTCTCCGCCATCCTGGGTGCCGCCATGATGGTCCTCACCCGCTGCCTCACGATGGACGAGGCCTACCGTTCGATCGACTGGCGGGCGGTCTTCTTGATCGCAGGGATGCTGCCTCTGGGCATCGCCCTGGAGAAAACGGGGGCGGCCACGATCTTGGCTGGAGGAGTCATCGCGGCGGCCGGGCAGTTGGGTCCACTTGCAGCGATTGGAGCGTTCTTCCTGGTCGCTACTGTGGCGACACAGGTCATCCCTTCTGCGGCGCTCGTCCTGCTGATGGGGCCGATCGCCTTGGGCGCGGCGGGCAGCCTTGGGATTTCCGCTCCTGCCCTGATGATGACGCTCGCGGTGGCCGCCTCGGCCAACTTCATTACGCCCATCTCGCATCCAGCCAACATCCTGGTCATGGGGCCGGGAGGCTATCGCTTCCGAGACTATCTCCGCAGCGGATTGCCGCTCACGCTGCTGCTGCTGATCGTGGTTCTGCTTCTGGTTCCGGTCCTTTGGCCCTTGGGAAGTGGGGGACAGTAGAGGAAGCACGGGGAGGGCAGACCACGGACCACAGACCACGGACCACTCCGATCCTGTCCAGGTGCCCATGTGCCTAGGCGCCCAATCACCAATCACCAACAACCAACAACCAATCACCCAGACAACCGAGGTGGACCGTGATTGGTGATTGGCTGTTCGAGCCTCATGCCGGCGCTTAAGAGATGCCTGAGCTCCCCGAATTGGAAGTCGTGCGGGAAGTCTTGACCCGCCGCCTGGCCGGAAGGCAGGTGGAGGGTGTGGCCGTCTCGCCCAAGGGCGGGCCGATCGTGGTGCGGGACCTGACCGGCGAAGGCTTCGCCGAGACTTTGAGCGGCGTGACCATTGCGTCGCTCAACCGAAGGGGCAAGTTCCTGATCTTCGAACTGCTCCCGGCCCGGCTGTGGCTGGCGGTCAATCCCAAGCTCGCCGGCCGTTTCCAGCTTTGCCCGCCCGGCGCGAAGAAGGCAGGGCCGGTTCACGTGACATTGCGTTTCACCCAGCCCGAGGAGGAATTGCGCTACGTAGATTCCAAGCAGATGGGGCAGCTCTACCTCACCCGCGACTTGGCCGCCGTGCCGGGCATGAGTGATCTGGGGCCCGACGCTCTGGAGATCCCCTTCGAGGACTTCCGCGAGGGCCTCCGTCGCTACCACGGCGAGATCAAGGGCATCCTCACGCGTGGAGCCTTCGTCGCCGGGATCGGCAACGCCTACGCCGACGAGATCCTCTGGCACGCCACGTTGCACCCGTACCGCAAGCGTCGGACGTTGAGCCCAGACGAGGTCGAGCGGCTGCATCCGGCGCTGCGCGAGTGCCTGCTGGCCGCCATCGAGGAGGTGCGCAGGGCCATGGGCGAAGAGGTGCACCTCAAGCCGCGCGACTTCTTTGCCGTACACTTGCGCGGCGGCCAGCCCTGCCCGCGCTGCGGCACGACCATCTCGCAGATCGGCGCCAACCAGCGCATCACCAGCTTCTGCCGCTCCTGCCAGCCGGGAGGGCTGATCCGGGGGATGTAGGGTGAGGGCTCTGATCCCGAGCGATTGCGCCCCACCACTCCGATGGGGCGCACATCGGCTTGCCTCGCTTGGGAAGAGGTGGAACTAGGGCAGCGGCAGGCTCTTCGCTTTGGCCATCATGCAGGCCGCCTCGGCGCGGCTGATCGCCTCCTCGGGCCGGAAACGGTCATCCCCGCGGTTCGCCCCGTCTTCGCAGTCCTGCACCAGCCCGGCGGCATACGCCGCCGCCACCCACTTGTGGTACCAGACTCCCGAGTTCACGTCGCGGTACGGCAGCTGGCCCCCCTCCGGAGGCTGGTACCCTGCCCCGTTGAGCATGCGCAGGAACAGGACGGTCGCCTCCGCCCGGGTATGCGGCTGGCTTGGGCAGAAACGATCCCGCCCCAAGGGGTCCTGGCCGCAGCCGGCGGTATAGCCATCCAGCCACAGCTGCTGCACCCACTTGAGGTACCATGCCCCCGCCTCGAGATCGGCGAAGTGCAGCTCCGCCGGGTTGGGCTCGGGGGGTAGGAGATCAGCGCCGCGCACGCCGCGCACGACGAAGACCGCCGCCGCGGCCCTTGTCAATCGCTCCTCAGGGCAATATTGGAGCGGATTGGCGCTGCAGCCGGCCACCAGGCGGTTGCGATAGAGCGCCTCAATGTAGCGGTTGGCCCAATGCTCGAACGGGACGTCGCCGAAGACCGGTTTCGGTTGAGAAGGTTGGGCCGAGGCGAGCTCGAAGGTGAAGAAGGTCGTCAGCCCTGAGAAGTCGGTCGAACCTACGACGGCCCTTCCGCTATCGACCGTTGCGACATACTCATGAACGATGGTGGGCAGGAGAGGGCGTTCGGTCTTAGAGGCCAGATCGTAGAGGTAAGCATCGATGCTGCCATTGCGGTAGTCGCCCCAGATCACGAAGGGCCACGAGATCCTCGGCGCATAGCGGATGTAGGAATCGTAAGTCGTCGAGCGCGTCGAGGAGGTCAAACGCGACTCCGGGCAGCTCCTGGAGGTCGGGTCGTACACACAGAAGAACACGTCGGAGCCCGAGGTGCAGAGGTTTTCGCCCCCATCCGGAGGCATCGCCGGACAGGTTTGATTGCGCCAGTCCTCCCATAGCACGAAGACCTGGCCGTCGTGCACGCCGATCGACGGCGAGGCCTGCGAACCGGGATGGTTCGTGATCCGAACCTCGGTGGAGCGGGCTGTGGCGCGGTCGAATTCGGAGAGGTAGACCTCGTCTTGGCCGTGGCGACCGTCTTGCCATACCATGTACAGCGTCCGCTCGTCACCCGCCAACGCCGGCCCGGACTTGGGGTAGGCATCGGGTTGGGCCGTGATCAGCCAGCGGGAGTCCGACAGGGCGGAGTAGAGCACGACATCCGGCAGCTCGCCGTGTGCATCATCAATGTAGGCGACATAGCTATCCCAGATCGCAGGCGCGGACTCGTTGCTTTCCTTTCGGCTGGCGAATTGCCGTTCCGAGGAGGTGGAGAGATCAAAGAGATACAGATCAGTGTCCGGGTAGGCCGTATTGTTCAGATCGGTCTTTGTGTAGGCAATCAGGCCACCTTGCATCGCCAAGGAGTTCCCCGTGTATCCCTGCGGATCGTTGACGACGGTGAGGTCCCGACGGGTGTTCGTGGAGAAGTCAAACAGCTTGAGCTGCCATAACGTGGAATCCCCGAACTCGGGAGAGGGCCCTGGCCTTGTTTCCAGAAATTCGAGCCAGGCGAATTTGTCCCCGGAGAGCGCCCAACTTTGATAGGCCTTCGACTCCAAGCGTAGGAACTCTTGTGGCTGGTCCGCCTTGCCAAGCACGGCAACGGTGACGTGCTTGGTCACGGAACCCTGCGGGCCACGGCATGCCAGCTCGTAGCGCGCGGAGGCGTTCGGGGAGACGGTCGCATTGCCGCTTGAACCCTTGTCACCTGCCCAGCCCGCGGAGGCAGTACAGCCACTAGCGTTGTTGGCGGACCAGGTCAGCCGGCTGCTCTCGCCTGGGCGGATGATCGCAGGCTCAGCGCTGAAGGACAGTTGTGGCGCTCCGGCCCCGGGCTCGTTGTTCTGCACAAAGAACCAGAACTTCGCCGTCCCGCTGAGTTCGTGAGCGACGGCAAGGGAAACGTCACGCTGATCGTCATTCGGATTCGCCGAACGAACGCCCAGCGAGTGCCAGCCATTCGACAGCGAGGTGGTGTCAATCGTGACCGGGAAGAACTCGTGTAAGTCGCCGTAGTCGGACCCGGCATCCAACAGGACTTTCCCAGGCGATGCGGGGACCTCTGGCCACGGCCCCACGGCCGGGATGAAGTGCGTCTTGTCCAGCACAACGTTCAGATGTTGGCTGGGATCGGCCGCTCGGACCCAGAAAGTGATTGCGCCACTGACCGGGGTGATCGGAACGCCGATGACTTCCGCCGAGGCGAAGCCCACGTGGGAGAACCAGCCCTGGCCTTTGAGCTTGAGCAGCTCAAACCCGAAGTAGGGGGCCTTGCTGTTTGCCGGCTGTCCGGCATTCCTGACGAGCAGCGGGATTTCGCTGGCGCTTGCCAGGTATTCCAATCCTTCATCCGGTGGGACGCCGTCGGTATACCTGCGGACCACGCGCAAGCTGAGCAGGTGCCACCCATTCGGCCCCAATCGCGCGGTGTCCAGCGAAACAGGGACGTTGAAGGCGCAGATCCCGTTGTTGGGGCAGGCCATGGGGTTCCCAAGACCATCGCGCAGCGAGACCTCGCCCACCCGCTCGCCGTTCTCGTTCTCGAGAAGCAGGTCATGCAGACGACAAGCGTTCTCATGCATGACGATGCGCAGGTCGAAGGTTAGAATGCCCGCCACTTCCTGGCCGAGTGGAAGGTTGGCGGTCACATGCGTGTGCCCGCAAAGCGGCTGCCACCAGACCTGCAGCTCGACGGGAATCTTCCTGGGGTCGAACTGACCTCCACCGTCCTGCTCCCCCGCGCCGACGCGGACCGTGAGGGTATCCGTGGCGGACAGTCCGCCCGAGTCGCTCACCACGAGCTCGATGACGATTTCTGCCGGGCTATCGAGGCGCGGCGCCTTGAAGGTGGCCTGAGACTGTTGGGCGTTCGACAGCTCGCCAGAGGGGCCGCCGATTTGACGCCAGGCAAAGCTTAGGACATCGCCATCGGGGTCCGAGGAACCCGACCCGTCCAGGTTGATAGTGCTTCCGCTGACAACGCTGAGGTCCGGCCCGGCGTTGGCCGTCGGTGGCCGGTTGCCGGCGCCGTGGCCGCTGATCGTAATGGTGACTGAGTCGGTCGCGGAGAGGCCGCCCGGATCGGTCACTGTGAGCTCCACAATGACCGCGGAGGGCGCGTCGACGTGCGGCGCTTCGAACGAGGGCTGGGGATCCTTGGCGCCGTTCAAGTCCACCGACGGGCCGCTGAGCTGGCGCCAGGCGAAGGCCAGGGCATCGCCATCAGGATCGGCAGACGCCGCGCCGCTTAGGGTGACGGTGCTGTGGCTTGTGGTCGTTTGATCCGGCCCGGCGTTCGCCGTCGGCGCCCGATTGGCGAGGCGAGACGGCACGTTGGCCGCGACTTCGGCGCGGTTCGTGTTGGCTACACTGTCCCCGTAGGAGCTACTCGCTTTCCCCCTGTCGGCGAACGCCGACGCCGGCGGCAGACCGGCAAGAAAGAGGCTGGCGAGGATCTGCACAAGCTGGATCGCCTGAATGGGGCGCCGGGGCTTGGCTCCTCGCCGCTTTCCGATTTGGGGGTTGTTGCGAGTCGACATGCTCTTCTCCTTGAACATCGAATTCTTCCCAATCGACACGGGTCGAGTCTGCAGCTGTGCCGATGATGCCCGTGTCAATGCGAAAGCCTGGATTGTGCCGGAGCAGGGAGCGGGTGTCCGTGGGCCGCTCGAGAATGTGGGACTTCTTGGGTCAAAGAAGTCCCTATTCGAATGACAATTAGGATCTAGACTTTCCGTTCTCCGGCGACGAACAGAGGGGACGTCGGGCGACTCCCGCGCTGGGCCCCTCCGGCCGTAAACAGTCTAGCTTGAGGTGGCGTATTGCCGCTGTAGTACCCTGGTCCGTTCTTGCGGAGTACTTTGGTCCTTATTGTCGAGAGTGCCGAGTTGGGGGAAGTGCGAAGAGCAGGAGCGGCGGTGGGGCCATCAGGCAAGAAGCCGGCCCGACCCCGTCCAATCGGGGTGACCTCTTGCCGCCTAATCAGTGCTGCGCGAGATTCGGGCGGTCACTTCAGTTTGAGGTACTGATCCGTGGAATGTGAAGCGTGTTCTATTCCAGGTTCTCCAGGTCGGCCAAGTCCTGGCGCCGGCCGGATGCCAGCTTGTTCTTCCTGTGATGCTCCAAAGCGTTGAACGATTCGATGAACTCTCTGAAATGCTGGTTCGGCACCGTACCTCCAGCGATGGTACTCCCGCCGAATCTGCTCGAGGGCCTCAAGGCGCGCCGAATAAGGCAGCGACTGCCAGAAGTCGAAATCACTCTTCTGCCGGCGGAGATTCACGATCGTCACTGACTTGTGGATGCCGTGGGAGCCTTCCATAGTTCTCCCATTGTACGCCGAACAGATCGGGCCTTACAAACCATTGCCCGGGATGGCCGACTAGAGGATGTAGGTAAGCGGCTAGACAGACTCCAGGTTTGGCGCGATACTCCGGGTGCTGGTCAGACCTCTGACCTCAGCTCCGAGCATGAACTGGGGTCCACCTCCCAAACCCGCCGAGTTGGCCGAGGCACGCCTCGTGGACGCCTTCCTCGATGGCCGATTCCCACCCCAGACATTGTTGCCGGCGGAGCGTGAGCTCGCCGCCCTTCTCGGCGTCACCCGCCCCACTTTGCGCGAAGTCCTGCAGCGTTTGGCGCGCGACGGCTGGCTCGAGATCCGCCACGGCCTCCCCACCCGCGTGCGCGACTACTGGCGCGAGGGCAACCTCGGCGTGCTCGCCGCCATCGCCCGCCACGCGGATCACCTGCCGCGCGACTTCGTCCCCAACCTGCTCGCCGTCCGCACTTCACTCGCCCCAGCCTACACTCGCTTGGCCGTCGAACGCCAGCCGCAGGCCCTCGCCGATCTCTTGCAGGCCCATGTCGCGCTCCCCGACACCCCGCACGCCTTCGCCTCCGCCGATTGGGAGCTGCACCACTGGCTCACCCTCGCCTCCGCCAATCCCGTGTTCACGCTCATCCTGAATGGATTCGCCGCCCTCTACCCGGCCATGGCCCTGCGTTACTTCCACTACCGTGTTTGTCGCCGTCACTCTAGCGCTTTCTACGCTGAGCTGCTCACCGCCGCCCAGGATCACGATCCACCCGCTGCCGAGGCCCTCGCCCGGCGCGTGATGGCCGAAAGCCAGGCCCTGTGGCGGCGCTGGGCCGAAGCCCATGGAGAGCCCGCATGAGACGCTGGAACGGATGGGGCGAGGAAGCGACGACCTACCCGCTCCCCGAGTCCGCGGCCCTCTACTTGAGCGGGCTCCTTGGACCCGGAACCGCTCACCCCGACGTCACTTTCTCGCAGGTATTGGCAACTGTCCCGCCCTCCCGCCTGCCCACCCACCCCATGATCACGACGAATCCCGATGTGCGCGCCCTCCACGCCCGCGGCCAGAGCCTTCCCGATTGGGTCGCCCTGCGTGCGGGCCGCATCGACGCCTTCCCAGACGGCGTGGCCTTCCCCGATTCCGACGACGATATTCGCTCCCTGCTAGCCCTCGCCAGCGAGAGCGGAACTCGCCTCATCCCTTATGGCGGCGGCACGAGCGTCGTCGGGCACATCAACCCCCTCCCCGCTGCACGACCCGTCCTCACCGTGGACCTCGGCCGCATGACCCGCCTGATCGACCTGGATGAGACCAGCCTCCTGGCAAGCTTTCAGGCCGGGGTGCGTGGCCCCGACCTCGAAGCGCAGCTCAACGCCCGCGGTTACACCCTGGGTCATTACCCCCAGTCCTTCGAGCTATCTACCCTTGGCGGATGGATCGCCACACGCTCCAGCGGCCAGCAGTCCTACCACTACGGTCGCATCGAGGACCTCTTCGCCGGCGGCTGCCTGGAAACTCCGCTCGGCGCGCTCGAACTTCCCCCTTTCCCGGCGAGCGCCGCCGGACCCGACTTGCGCCATCTCGTCCTCGGCTGCGAGGGCCGCTTGGGCATGATCACTCGCGCGATCGTCCGGGTTCGTCCGCTTCCCGAGGCCGAGGCGTTCTACGGGGTCTTCTTCCGGGATTGGGAGAGCGGCGTCGCAGCCGTGCGAGCCATCGCCCAGGCTCGAGCGCCCGTCTCGATGCTGCGCCTCAGCGACCCCCAAGAGACGGATACCACGCTGCGCCTGTCCGGCGGCGGTCGCCTCGTCGCCCTGGCAGACAGCGTCCTGCGCCGCCTCGGTTATGGCTCAGAGCGCTGCCTGCTTATCATTGGCTTCACTGGCGACCGACGGACTGTCGCCAAGGTCCGCCGCCAGGCGACGGGCCTGCTGCGCTCCCACGGCGGCTTCTTCCCTCTGCAACCCATTGGAGCTATGTGGCGCAAGTCACGTTTTCTCACCCCCTACCTGCGCAACACGCTTTGGGAGCTTGGCTACGCCGTCGATACGTTCGAGACCGCTGGCCCGTGGTCCTCTGTGCACCCTCTCGCCGCGGCCGCGGCGCAGGCCTTGCGCGACAGCCTTGAGCATCTGGGGGAGAAGGTGCACGCGTTTGCCCACCTCTCCCACGTCTACGCGGATGGCGCCAGCGTCTATTGCACGGCCATCTTCCGCCGTAGCGCCGAGCCGGACGAAACATTGGCCCGCTGGCGCGAGATGAAGGCTGCCGTCTCGCAGGCCTTCGTTGCCTATGGCGGCACGATCAGCCATCAGCACGGGGTCGGCATCGACCATATGCCCTACCTCACCGCGGAGAAAGGCGTCCTCGGCCTCGCGGCGCTTGAGGCGGCTCGGGCAGCGCTCGACCCGGACTCCATCATGAACCCAGGGAAGCTGATCCCCAGCGATGTGCCCATGCGCCCAAGTGCCCAGGTGCCCCATGACCAATCTCCAATCCCCAATCTCTAATGACTTTCAGTGGGGGCCTGGCTGGCGAGATCAAGCTTGGAGTGAGCTCTCCCAACCCTGGGACATGATCGTCATTGGCGGCGGCATCACCGGCGCCGGCGTCTTGCGCGAGGCGGCGCGCGCCGGGCTACGCGTCTTGCTCGTCGAAGCTCATGATTTCGCATCCGGCACTTCGAGCCGCTCCTCGAAACTCGTGCATGGCGGCTTCCGTTACCTGAAGAATGCCCAAGTCAGGCTGACCTTGGAATCCGTGCGTGAGCGCGAGCTGTTGCTGCGCCAGGGACGGGGCCTCGTCAATCCACTCCCATTCCTTCTCGCCAATTTCGCCGGGGATCACACCCCCGCCTGGCTTTTCGGCGTGGGCTTGACCATCTACGACCTGCTTGCCCTGAAGTGGGGGCACCGACACTATGCGCCCGATGGCGTGCTCGGGCTCTGTCCCCAACTCGCCTCCACCAACCTGCTCGGCGGTTATCGCTACTTCGATGCCTCCACCGACGACGCACGCCTGGTCCTGCGTGTGATCCGCGAGGCTGTTCTGCAGGGCGCCATGGCCATCAACCATGCCCGCGTCGGGAGCCTTCTGCAGGGGCGTGACGGCCGTGTTTGTGGAGTCGCCCTGCAGGATCTGGATCCGGACCGCGGTGGGCGAACCGCCGAGGCGACGGCGCAGGTCGTCGTCAGCGCCGCCGGTGTATGGGCCGACACGCTGCGCGAGCACGTGGGCTTACCGCCCCGGCTTAGGCAGCTTCGTGGCAGCCATCTGGTCTTCGCCGCTGCACGGCTTCCGCTCGCCCGCGCCGTCACTTTCTTGCACCCGCAAGACATGCGTCCCGTCTTCGCCGTCCCCTGGGAAGGGGTCACCATCCTGGGCACGACGGACGTCGACCATCGCGCGGAGCTCCTGACGGACCCCTCAATGAGCGCCCAGGAGGCCGAGTACCTGCTTGCCGCGGGACATCACGCCTTTCCGTCCCTCCAGCTTCGGCTCGCGGATGTCCTCGCGAGCTTCTCGGGCATCCGCGCCGTGGTTGACACCGGCAAAGCAGACCCCTCGAAAGAGTCCCGGGAGCACGTCCTATGGGAGGAATTCGGCCTGCTCACGGTCACGGGAGGAAAGCTGACCACCTTTCGCCGCATGGCTCACAGCGCCTTGCGCGCCGTCCGCGCCTGCCTTCCGAGCCATCCGCGCTTCGATCCGCGCGGCCGCGTGCTCGACCCCTTACCAGCCGAGTCCGCCGTTTGTGGCGACCTCGACGCGTCGCAACGTCTACGGCTCCTCGGTCGTTACGGGGCGGACGCGTGCCCGCTGAGCGAGAACGCCGGCCCCGGGGAGCTGCTGCCGATCCCCGGCGCGCTCGCCTTGTGGGCCGAGCTGCGTTGGGCCGCTCGAGCCGAAGGAGTCGTGCACCTCGATGACCTGCTGTTGCGACGGGTGCGCTTGGGCCTGCTGCTCCCGCGCGGCGGGTTGGATCACCTCCATCGAATTCGCGCTATCGCTCAGCCTGAGCTCGGCTGGAGCGACGAGCGCTGGGAGAATGAGGTGGTCGCCTATGGGAAGCTTTGGCGGCGGTCCTACTCTCTGGCGTGACCGACTCGCGGTCAGCAAGGGCCTGTCTTGGCCGCCGCTGGGGCCAGGGTCACAGTCTTGGACAACTCGCCGAGCAGCTCGATCAGGGTCGTGCGAAGTTCACCGTGTAGTAGCCGTAGCTGTACGGACCGCCGAACCCATAGCCGACCCCGATCTCGCTGATGTCCGGGCGCAGGATGTTGTCACGGTGCACCTGGCTGTTCATCCACCAGACCACCGCCCCTTCAGGCGTGGCGCCGTAGGTTGGGCTGCCGTAGTAGACGTTCTCGTAGGCGGCGCGGTACGAGTACCCCTGGGCCTGGATACGGGCGCCCCAGTTCGACCCGTCCGAGCCGATATGTCCTTCGAGAGCGTTGCAAGCCATGTCGACGCTATGGCCGCGTGCAGCCGCCGAAAGGCGCGAATCCTGAGTCAACGGTGATAGCCCTCGGTCCGTTCGCTGCTGGTTGATCAAGGCAACGACCAGGTTTTCGTTCGTGCTGTTGAGCTGCGCGGCGCAGGCTCCGGATTGCTGGTCGCTGGGAGGAGTCGCGACTCCCCCGCTGGCGCCTCCCGCTCCGCTACCCACAGGCCAGCTGACCTGAATTCGCACCCAGAAGAAGTCATTGCCGTTGTTTCCCACACCGAACCGCTGACCGGCTGGGTTGCTGAGCAGCCAGTACCCCACATGCAAGCCGCTGGTCGCTGGAGCGGTCAGCGTAACGGAGAACTCGGCGATCTGGCCAGCCGGAACGGCTGACATCAGCGGCACGCCTTCCGGCGCGCCCATCGATTCGCCGCCGGCAAAGGTCAGGGAATAGCCTACCCCCCAGGTGCAACTTCCGACATTCTTCAAGGCCCACGTCTTGACCAAGGCATCGCCCCGCTTGACAACCGTGTCGTCGGGGATGGTCACGTCTCGGTCGAACGCCGCCAGGTCAGTGCAACCTGTTCCGGTGGCGACCGCCGTCGCTTCCGGACTCCAGCCAAAGTCGACCGCGTCTCGCTCCTCGCCAGCCTGCAGACCCACCGTCGACCCGCCTTGGTCGAGCGCCGGATAGGTCCAGCGCCCCGGACCGAGCGAGGCAAGGTTGTCGCCCACTTGGATCACGATCGAAACACAATAGGTCCCCGGCGCAAGTTCGGCGAAGGAGTAGCTTCCGTCTGCGCTGGTCAGTGTGGAGCCCAGGCCGGCGGCAGGGCAGGGCCCCAAACCCAGTGAAATCGTGACTTGAGAGACGCCGGGTTCGTCCGGGGCCCGCTGACCATCCCCGTGGAGATCCCCCGACGTCTGCACACATGCATCCGTGGGCGATCCCGGGCCAGGCGTACAGTGATCACGCCAGAGGACGCCGCGGATAGTGGCCGGCGGATCGGCAATCGATGTCGCGGTCGCTGTCGGCTCGACCGTGGGCGAGGCGACGGCCGTCGCGGCCGACGTCCCCGTAGGAAGCGGCGGCGCGACCGGCGGCGAAGCTTGCCCGCACGCCGACAAGACGACGCAAGTCAGAAGCAGCGCTGAGCGAGTCCTATTCATGTTGGCGCTCCAGAGCGGATTGCGGCAGCACGCGGCGTGGTGATCCCCCCGACGTTATTGCGACAATTATAGTGCGAAAGGGCTACAATTCGTCACCCTTGGCGCGGGATGCTTCCGGGGTCCGAGTTCGTGCGGCGTGATTTGCCGGGGGGCTTAGGTGATTGGTGATTGGGTGCCTAGGCGCTTCGGCACTTGGGCGACGGTCCGTAGTCTGTGGTCCGCCGTCCGCGGTCCGTCGTGCGATGCTACAATCGCCCTCGGAGTTGCCTGTGAAGTCCGAACGCCGCTGGATCGCCGTCGCCTTACTCTTGACAGCCTTCTTCTGCGCCTGTTACGCCCTGGCTGCCTTGGGTGTGGGAGCGGGAAGCTACGGCCTGTGGCGAACTGCCTTCGGACCCAACCCTGCAACGCTTTCTCCGACCAGGCCGGATTCCCCGACGCAGCCCGTAACGAGTGAGCCATCTCCTACGCCGGCTGGCCGAGCCACGGCGACCCCCCTATCGCCCAATGCCACCGTCGATCCGGCCATCCAGGCCCAGATGGAAGAGATCCAGGACCAGGTTGTAGAGCTGCGCGGCCTCGCGCCGGACCGCCCGGTTTCCCGCGATCTGATCACGCCGGGGGAGTTGCGCCAGCGCCTCGTCAACGACATCCTGAAGGAGTACGACGAGAGCGAGGCAGCCGCGGATGCGCGTCTCCTGGCCTTGTTGGGCCTTCTGCCGGCGGACTTCGCCCTGCGCGATCTGTACCTGGAACTGTACAGCGAGCAAGTCGCCGGGTTCTTCGACAGCGAGACCCAGGAGATGGTGGTTGTGCAAGAGGCGACCTTCGGGGGCGTCGAGCGCGCGACCTACGCTCACGAGTACGACCACGTGCTCCAGGACCAGCACTACCAGCTAAGAGACGGGCTTGGTCTCGACGAGCAGGCTTGCGAGCAGGACAGCGAGCGCTGTACGGCAATCCAGGCGCTCGTCGAGGGCGATGCGACTTTGCTCCAACTGCAATGGCTGCGCATCTATGCCACCGAGCAGGACCGCCAGGAAATCGCCGCAGCCAGTGACCCCTCCCGCAGCCTCGTCTTCGCCACGGCGCCGGAATTCCTGAAAGATGGTTTGCTCTTCCCCTACACGTACGGGCTCATCTTCGTGCAGACGCTGTATCGCGAGGGAGGCTGGGCGGCGGTGGACGCAGCCTTCGCCGATCCGCCCCGCTCGACGGAGCAGATCCTGCACCCGGAGCGCTATCCCACTGACCTGCCGGTCGCCCTGGAAACGCCAGACTTGTTACCCTCGCTTGGCGCTGGCTGGGAGGAGTTGGACCGGGGCGTGTTGGGCGAATGGACCCTGCGATGGATGCTCCGCGAGGTTCTTCCGATCGGAGAAGCCAACAATGCCGCAGAGGGGTGGGGCGGTGATGTCGTGCTGGCGTTCCACCATGCTGTCGACGATCGCGATGCCCTGATCGTGATCATGAGTTGGGACAGCATCCGAGAGGCGCAGGACTTCGCTGCCGCCTTTCTCGCCTACGGCACGGCCCGTTTCGGCGATCCGACCGTCACCGATGCCGGCGCGACCTGGGAGGGCGGTCCCGGCTACTCGGTTTTCGAGCGGGTTTCCGATCAGACCCTGTGGATCTTAGCTCCCGACGCTGCGACCGCGCAGGCGATGCGGTCGGTGGTACCCTTCCCCGTGGCAGAGGTTTCGGGCGAGTAGGCGCTTGGGCGCCTTGGCACCTGGGGGCCTAAGTGACGAGGCGCCAAGGCGCCGAGGCGCCTAAGCGCCCAGATGCCGCTCGCTACCCGGCCGCCGCAAGAAGGAAGGGGGGCACCCAGAACTTCCCGTATCCCACGAGCGATGCCGCGACGCCTAGCGTCAGGAGTAGCAGGCCGAAAGCAATCAGGGCGCGATCACGACGCCGGTAGTGAAGCTGTTCGAGCCAGGTTCGTGGACCGATGCCGAAGGCTCGCAGGTCCATGGCGTCGATGATGTCCTCGCTGCCGAGGATGGCATGAATCGTCACAGGCACGATGAGCGGCGCCAGCTTGCGCACCTGGGCGAACAGGCCTCCGCGCACGCGCTCGATCTCATAGCCGCGCGCCCGCTGCGCGTCGAGCGTAAGCTGGAAGTCGCGGGCGTAGGTCGGGATAAAGCGCATCGTCAAGTCCATGGCGTAGGCGATCTTGTCGGGCAAACCCAGCCCGCGGAAGGCGACCCCGTAATGAGCGGGGTTGAGGGAATAGGGAATCAGGATCGTCATGCTGGCCAGGCTGAACACACGCACCAACTGGCTCAGGGCGTAGGCCGTCCGCTCTGCCGTCACCTCCAGCGCCGGCCGCCAACCAAAGATCGTGAAACCGGCCTGCAGACGGGCGATGCGGTGCTCCACGGTGTAGAACTCCCCGCCGCCGCGTCCCGTGAGAAACGTGAGCAGCGAGAAGAAGAGTATGAAACCGCCGATGAAGAGCCAGGCGCGGCGCATCTCGCGCCAGCGGATGCCGGAGGTAAGAATCACAATCACGGCCAGGGCCAAGAGGCCCAGCAGCACCCTGAGGTCCCAGAAGAGCACGCTGGTCGCCATGTAACAGCCGAAGAAGATCAGCCAGGCGCGCGGATCGAAGGCCTGGATCAGGGATCTGCGCTTGCGGTAGCGCCAGGTTACGAGCATGTCGGTCGCAAACCGACCCTAACCCCGGCCCTCTCCCTGAAAGGGAGAGGGTGGGGCGAGGGTGGGTCACGGTCGGGTTCAGCGCCCGGCTTGGCGTTGCATGGAGGCGTAGGCCGCCACCAAGATGGGCACAAGGATGGCGGCGAAGATCAGGTTCGGCCCGGCAGCCGGCAGGAACTCGCCGACGATCGCTACCTGTGGCGAGTAGCCGTTGATCCAGATGTCGGAGAGCGCCGCGAATCCAAGCCCGATGAAGTTGCCGAGCATTCCCCACGTGACCGCTGCGGCGACGTCGACGTTCTTGGCGAAGGCGAAGCGCACGATCAGCACCAGGACGAGCCCCACCACCGCCGAAAGCCCGGCGAAGAGCGAGATGGGGGCGTCGCCAAAGATGCCCTCGTCCGGAGCGAAGAAGAGCTGGTTGGGTTCGCCTCGGTTCAAGAAGTAGAACAACGTCGCGATGGCGGCCAACGCAACGCCGATGGTGAGCACCGCGTTCATCGCCTTCTTCTTGTCGGCGTAGAGCGCCACCATCCCCGAGATCATCCCGATCAGGCCATTGCCCACGCTCCATTGCGGCGAAAGCCCGAAGCCGGTGAGCGCGTCGCCGAACATATTGCCCACGGCGCCGGTGAAGAAGCCAACCACCGGGCCGAAGGCGTAGCCAAAGAACATCGGGATCGAGATCGCCGGTCGCAGCGCTACCTGGCTCACCGACGGCACCACGAAGACGGTCCCGTTGAAGAGATAGGAGAACACGGCATAGAGCGCGGCGCCGATGGCCATGTACACCACCTGGCGCGTGCCCACCTCCCAGACCGGGCTGGTGCGTGTGAGCCAGTACACGATGAACACTACCAGCAAGCCGATCCCGACAAAGACGAAGCGCAACAGCGCTGTTTCGTCGAGCTGGAGGCTCTCGTTGAGGCTAGGGCCGATCCAGGCAATCAGGAGAAAGACCACGAGAACGGCGACCAGGGCGATGACGACCGAGGTCAGTTTGCGATCCATCACAATCCTCCTCATGAGTTTCGTACGCCTCCCCCAAGGGGCGTCAGCCGGGCAGGGAAACACCTGCCAACGCCTCGGCGCGCAGAAAGCGTCCGGTGCGTCCGAGCATATCCAGATTGAGCTGGAGCAGCGAGGTCGGCAGCAGGCGGCAGGCCGCCAAGCGGTCGAAGTCCGCCAAAACGTCTTCCGGCGGGCCGTCTGCCAGCAGCGTTCCTTGACCGAGAAGCAGGATTCGGTTGGCGTAGACGACCGCCAGGTCTACATCGTGGGTGATGAACAGAATCGCCTCGAAGCTGGGCAGATTGAGGATCGAGTCCATGAAGTGCGTGTAGTTCTTATAGTCTTGCCCGGCCGTCGGTTCGTCCATCACCAGAACCCGAGAGCGCATCGCCAGGATGGCGGCGATGCTGACCCGCTTCTGCTGGCCGAACGAGAGCGCCAACGGGGGATGCTCCTCCAAGCCGGAAAGGTTCATGATCTCAAGCGCCTCGTGCACCTCCTTCTCCACGTCTTGCGGGCTGTGGCCCAGATTGGTCGGGCCGAAGGCGAGCTCATCGCGGACTCTTGGCGCGAAGAGCATGTGACTGGGACTCTGGAAGACGTACCCCAACGTATTGGCGATCTGCGCCACGCTCAACTCGCGTGTGTCTCGGCCCTCCACCAGGACCTGGCCGGAAGTCGGCTTGAGCAAACCGATGGCGTGCTTGACCAAGGTCGTCTTCCCGGCGCCGTTCGGCCCGAGCACGGCGATGACGTCCCCTCGGTGGACGGTCAGGTTCACATCCTGCAAGACCTGCGGTCCCCCTTCATAGGCGAATGAGACTCGTTCAAACTGCACGAGGGGTTTCTGGTCGCGTACGGAGAGTGGGAGCCGCGGCGACAGGGAGACCGGCGCGGCCGAGGGCGCAGCCAGCTTGACAACCAGCGACGCAGGCAGTTTCACCTCACGGAAATCCACGGCTCGCTCGAGTCCTTCGCTGGGCCCGAGGTAGCGGACACGCCCTTCCATCATGAACAACGCACGATCCGGCATGATCTTGAGCACATCCTCGACGCGATGCTCCACGATGATCACTGCCATACCCTCGTCCGCCAGACGGCGGATCATGATCAGTGCTTCGTGGGCGCTCGCCGGGTCGAGGCTGGCGAGCGGCTCGTCGAGGAGCAAGATCGAGGGGCGCATGGACAACACGCCGGCCAACGCAACCTTCTGCTTCTCCCCGCCGGAGAGGTTGAAGGTCTCGCGCTCGCGCAGGTCGAGAATGCCCAGGCGGGACATGGCTTCCTCGCAGCGGGAGAGGATCTCCTCCCGCGGCAGCCCCAGGTTCTCTAACCCGAAGGCTACCTCCGTGAGGACCCGCGTGCCGAGGATCTGGCGTTCCGGATCCTGCAAGACCGTGCCCACCGTGTGTGAGATGCGCGCCAGCGACATGCCGGAGGTCTCTTGGCCGAAAAGGCGCACGCCGCCGCGCAGCTCTCCCTTGTAGGTGCGCGGAGCCAGACCATTGATGCAGCGCGCGAGGGTCGTCTTCCCGCAACCGCTGGCGCCGGCGACCAACAGCACCTCGCTGGGGTGGAGCTCGAGCGAGATGTCTCGGATCGCCGGTTCCGTTCGGTCGCGGTAGCGGAAGGTCAGGTTCTCAACGACGAGGGAGGGTTCTCGCGCCACTCCAAGTTCCAAGCCACGTCCAACGGATGCCCGTCAATATGAACACCCCGCCTCTGGATTTGTTGCGCCGAACCCCCATCCGGCGGATTGCAGTTGCACTCTAAGGTGGAAAGAACACTTCTTCAGCGCTCGCCCCGTCCCCACCGCAAGCGCAGCATGACCACAAGAGGAACACGGCAGCCTTCACCACTCCGCACTCGCCAGTGCTGTGCGGGCCGGAGAGGGGAGTGGGCGAAGCATGCCTCGCCGCGACATGGGTTGATCCCACAAGGGGCAGTCCGTCAGCCGCTCCGACCGCCGGGACGCTGTCCACGAATGGATGTGAGCTGCAGTGGATGCCCCGCTCTAGGCCGCCAGCCGCTTGCGCAGCCAGAGCCAATAGAGAGCCAACCCGCCCACGGCGAGGCCCCAGCCTGTCAGCCCGAAAACGGCGACCGGCTGCGCCAGCCCCGCGCTGGCGCCAGGCATGAGGACGATCTGTACGCCGGCCATCACGGCCATGAGAAGGACAAACGGCCAAGGGCGCGTTGCCAGGGCCAGACTCATCCACACCGCCGCCAGATTGTAGCCTAGCATCGCCAGGCCCATCCAACCCAGCAAGGGCGCCGCCGACGCGTACTTCAATCCGAAAGCCAAACGGACGAGAAAGGGCCCAGCGACGGCATAGGCCGCCGTAAGCAGCATTGTGGAGAGGGCAGAGAAGACGGCGGTGATCACGAGAGGCCGAACCGGGGAGCGCCCCGTCGTGACGCGCGCCACGATCCGAGGGTACATGACGACGAGGGCTGCGCCAGGCAGAAAGGTCAGCACACGGCGGAAGAGCACCGCTGCGGCGTAGCTGCCGGCGAGCTCGGTGGGAAAGACCCGGTTGACCCACAGCAGATCGTAGCTCAGCAGGCTCATATACGCCGCGTAGGCGATGAAGGCGCTGAGCGAGAGCCGCACGCCTTGCCACAGACGGGCGCTCGTCAAGCGCGGGCTCGCCTGCCACACGCGGGGCCCGAGCAGCGCTAATCCACCCAGGAGCGAGAGCAATCCGGCGCCCGGATACGCGGCCACTGCGCCGAGCGCACCGAAGCCGAACGAGACCAGCGCCGCGGCGGCCGCGAAACGTCCCAAGGCATGCAGCAGCCGCATCAACCCAAAGGCGAAGATGTGCTCGTATCCTTGCAGCGCGCCGGCGACCGCCGGCCGAGATAGGGCGAGCAGAGGCATCAGGGCGCTGACTCCCACTGCGGCCTGTGGGACGTGCAGCCATGAGGCCAAAGGACGCCGGGCCAACCAGGCCGCGCCGCTCAGGATCAACCCGATCGCGAGGCTGAAGCGGAAGGACTGACGGAAAGCGGCCCGACCTTCGCCCGTAGGCCGCTCCTCGCGCCCCGCGCGCGCCTCGGCCTCGGCAATGTAGCGGGCTACAACAGGCTGCAACATGCCGAAAGTTGCCATCAAGACGATCAGAATGGCGTTGACCGACTGCACGATGACGAAATCGGCAGGGGGCAGTGCGCGGCCGAGGTACACGTGAAAGCCGTAGTCCATCAGGTGGGCGGCGCTGTCGATAGCGAGCAGGAACCCGGTCTGGCGGGCGACGCGTGGTACCCAGCGCAGGTGCATGCTCATCGCCCAAGCCCCGGCTTCAAAGCGGTTGAAGGGCGATGCGCCTTGCGGCGGCGGTTGCGCAGCAAGCCGTAGTACAGCGTATCGGCGACCATGCCCGCGTACTGGCCGACCGCGCGGGCGGCGTGCCCGACCCCGCACCATGGACTGGAGCTTCCGTAACGACGCCGCAGAAAGCCCGCAGGAGGGAACGTGTAGGCCGCCAAGTCGAGCAGACGCACCGGCCGCAGGATGAGAGCTTGGTTCATGCCGAGCAGTGCGCGCCACGGCCCTCGCAATGCCTGACCCCGGAACGCCGCAACCTGCTGGGCGATCACTTGTCGCATCACCCAGGAGGTCAGACCGCTGGGGCGGGCAGGCGGCAACGCGTCGAGCACATGCGGCGGAATGGCGGAATCGAACCAAGCGTGAGAGACACGCAGAACCGAGCCCAGAGGCGTCATCGCGTTCCAATCCTGGGCAAGCCTGACCGTCTGCTCCCAGTCGATCTCGTGGCCTTTTTCTTTGAGTAGCTCGACGATGTCGAGGAAGTGCAGCAGCCTGCCGTCGGCGAGGATTACGCGCGGCAGATCGAGTCGCTCCAGGGCGGACGGCAGGTAGACGGCGTGCTTCACCAGGTGGATGGCCAGGCTGAGAAGCAGGTCGGGGAGTGACAGCCGCAGGACCACTTCGCCCAGAAAGGAACCCGCCGAAGTTCGTTTCAGCAGCTCATCGTAGTCGATGGTCAGCAGGTTGTAAGGGTGATCGAACGCCCAATGGACCTCAAACAAGATGCGCAAGTCCTTCGAGGAACGCTGCTGGTGGAGATGGTGGCGTGCGTAGAAGCGGTCGTCGAACAGATCCGGAGACCAGCGGTCGAAGCCCAACTCCTCGAGGATCTCCAAACAACGAGCGACCTCTTGCTTGCGCACCAACAGGTCGATGTCGGCGCCGGGTCTCAGCGCGGCGTGGCCGTAGATCTCGCTCGAAAGCCACAGCCCCTTGAGAACGACGACCTGCAAATCGCGCTCCGCGGCGCGGCGCAGGAACAGGCGCAGCGCGTCGCCGAGGTACTGCGCCTGTTCCGCTCGTCGGGCGGCATGCTGTGCAAGCGCTTCGATGACGGGGCGAGGGAGCGAGGCGGCCAGACCTGCGGCGGAGAGTGCGCCATGAAGTATGCCCATGACTCCATTGGCGCGTGCGATGCTCAAGACTCGCTCCCAGTCCAACAGCGCTGGCGGGGCGAGAGGCGCGTGTGCGCGCCAGCTCCGGGCGATAGCCCACAGAAAGGACTCCTCAGGCGTGGGTCCGGGCAAGACTTCCGCTCTCGTTCAATCTCTGCTGGATGTGGCGCACCGCGGCGCCGGTGCGGTCGACGCCCGCGCTGCAGTGCACCAGCACCGGCTTTGGCAGCCGCTGGTAGGCGCGCCAAACCTCGTTCAATTGCTGCCCCGTCAGCGGCGGGGATTGCAGGTCGCGGGCGGGGATGTGTGCGACCTCGAAGCCCGCGTCACGGTAATACTCCGGCAGGCTGGCCGGTAGGCTTGTATAGAATGAGAGCTGGTCCTCAGCCAGCAGGCAGATGATCGAGGCCACGCCCCTTGCGCTCACGGCCTCGAGCCAGCCATCGACCTCCGACCGGCTCACCGGCCCTCCCGACTCGCCGCGGTATCCAGGACGGCGCCCTCGCGCCAATTGATCTTCGATCACCCACTCCATCATCTTGTCGCCGCGCTTGCCTCGCACTCGACCGCGGAATGCCCCTGGGGAGACTCATGGAAGGCTTTGGTCGCTAGCGCATCGAGCGTAGGAATTCATCGACTCCCGAGGACCCCCACG
>Ga0209642_10000677_pt1 | contig 22093 bp, 21 predicted proteins | sample RifCSP19_2_FD_184025 | JGI IMG/M metagenome (GOLD analysis project Ga0209642, IMG submission 184025) | Soil microbial communities from Rifle, Colorado - Rifle CSP2_sed 19_2 (SPAdes) (version 2) | ecosystem: Environmental > Terrestrial > Deep subsurface > Rock core/Sediment | place: Rifle... | reverse complement strand
ATGCTATTTTATGCCGAGGGACTTTTTCTGGATTGAGGCGAGCTCTGAGATGCCCTTTGAGGCAAGCGAGATGAGCTCGCCGAGACTGTCCTTTGAGAACGGCTCTGATTCGGCCGTGCCCTGCACCTCGACGAACTTGCCGCTGCCGGTCATGATGATGTTCATGTCGACCTCCGCGGTCGAGTCTTCATCGTAGTTCAAATCCAGCAAAGCCCTGTTGCCGACAATGCCAACGCTCACGGCGGCAACCGAATCAAGAAGCGGCATCGACTTGATGACGCCTTTTTTAACGAGCGCTTCGAGTGTCTCGTAAACCGCGATGTACGCGCCGGTAATCGATGCCGTCCTTGTGCCGCCGTCGGCCTGCAAGACATCGCAGTCAATGTATATGGTCCTCTCGCCCAAGGCCGAAAGGTCTGTGACAGCACGCAGGCTCCTTCCGATGAGCCTCTGTATCTCGTGGGTCCTTCCGCCGACCTTGCCCGCGGAAGATTCCCTCTGTATCCTTTTCTGGGACGACCTCGGGAGCATGGAGTACTCCGCCGTCATCCAGCCCTTTCCCTTTCCAATAAGAAAAGGAGGCACGCGCTCTTCGACGGTAGCCGCGCAGATGACCTTCGTATCTCCCATCTCGATGAGGACGGAGCCCTCCGCGAATTTAAGATACCCTCTCGTAACCTTTACCGGACGAAGGTCCGCCGGGGTCCTGCCGTCAGTTCTCAATGCGTTTTCCGCTGATTTCAATTAAGCCGCCTCTCTTTGTCATTATGTCCCTGAAGCTCACCACCGCGTCGGCTATGGCCCTTGCTGCCAGTTCCTGGTCTTTCCTCGATGATAGCCATTTTTCCTCGGAAGGGTTCGATATAAAGCCGACCTCGACGAGCACCGCGGGCATGGTCGCGCCCACGAGCACCGTAAACGGAGCCTGCTTCACGCCCCTGCCCTCGCGCCCTGCCTTGTCCAGCATGCTCAGATGGACCGCCTCGGCGAGCCTTGAGCTCTCGTGGTGGCTCCTCGTGCTCGCCATGTCCAGAAGGATATCCTTGAGGTCGCCCCCGTCGGCCACAACGACCGCTCCGGCGGAATCGGCGTCGTTCTCAAAAGCCGCAAGCCTTCTGGCGTCCTCGTCAGTCGCGTCCATGCTCAAAAAGAATGTCTCCGTGCCGCGCGCGTCACGCGAGGCGGCAGCGTTGACATGTATGCTTATGAATATATCGGCCCTGTTGGCGTTTGCAAACGCAGTCCGTTCCTCCAGGGGAATGAACACATCTGAAGTCCTCGTAAGAAGGACCCTGGCGTCCATGCTATCTTTCAACGCCTCCGCTAGTTTCAAGGCGATGCTGAGCGTGATGTCCTTTTCCGCGACCCCGGAAGGCCCCTTCGCGCCGGTATCCTCTCCGCCGTGGCCAGGGTCTATGACCACGACCCTTATGGCTTCCTGATCAAAGGTTTCGAAGTTCAAGGCAAAAGCGGAGTGCGGCTGCGAAAACAGAAGGCACGCAAGCAGGATAATTTTCAGACTTTTCACCATCGTACGGCTATTTTAAAGGTAAACGGGTATCCAAGTCAAACGGTTCAGGGCCGCACAGATGATATTTCCGGTAGAATAAGATATTATCTTACTCTCATGGAAAACGGGAGCGTTCAGGCAATGGCCCTTTTGCTGACCGAATTCATAATCATCGCCGCGATAATCGTCGTCTGCGGCACCCGGCTTTCCAAATACGGGGATGTCATCGCCGAGAAGACCGGGCTTGGAAGGGCGTGGACAGGGCTTATCCTGATGGCCAGCATAACCTCGCTGCCTGAGCTTATTACCGGAATAAGCGCCGTAGCCATAGCCGATGTGCCGGACATAGCGGCCGGGAACATTCTGGGCGCGTGCGTGATGAACCTGCTGATACTCGCCCTTCTTGACCCGATGGATAAAAGCAGCCCCATTTTCCTCAAGGTAGGCCAGTCGCATGTGCTGTCAGCGGGTTACGGCGTCCTGATGCTCGGGGTCGTCTCGGCTTCGATCTTTCTCGAAGGGTACATCCCGTCTTTTTTCCACATAGGGCTTTATACGCCGCTGCTGTTCATACTCTACTTCATAGGGGTCAGACTCGTATATGTCTATGAAAGAAAATACCTCAGCACAATAGCCGGGGAGACCGTGGCAAAGCTGAAGTATGACCACATATCCGGGACGAGGGCCGTTTTATTATACTCGGTCAACGCGCTGATAATCATCCTTGCCGCCGCATGGCTGCCTTTCATAGCTGAAAAGACCGCGCAGGCAACAGGCATCGGGACAAGCTTCATGGGCACATTTTTCGTGGCCATGACTACGACGCTGCCGGAGATCGTAGTGTCGTTCGCAGCTATCCGCATCGGCGCGCACGACCTTGCCATTGGGAACCTCCTGGGGAGCAACATGTTCAACCTTGGCATCCTCGCGCTTGACGACATCCTTTACGGGAAAGGCCCGCTACTTTCAAATATTTCAAAATCCCACGCAATAACCGCGCTGATGGCCATTTTAATGACCGCCATAGTGCTCGTAAGCATAGCCTACAGGCCTGAAAAAAAGACCACCAGGTTCGGATGGGACTCGCTGTCCATGCTGGCCATAGGCGCTCTGAGCATGTACTTCGTCTACATCATGGGGTAATCATGAAGCCTGTAATTTTTACCGACCTCGACGGCACGCTCCTTGACAGTAAGTATTCGTACAGGAGCGCGCTTCCGGTCCTCAAAAGGATAAAGGACGAATCCATTCCCCTTATACCCGTGACGAGCAAAACAAGGGCGGAGGTGGAGCGCCTGCGCCAGCGCCTCGGCGTCAATGACCCATTCATAACTGAAAACGGAGGAGGGGTGTTCATCCCCTTTGGCCTTTTCCCTTTCCCGGTGAAAGGGGAAGAATCCGGGAGCATGAACCTCATACGGCTCGGCTCCACGTATGAAGAACTGAAGAGCGCCATCCGGGACATACGGAAGAAAACAGGATTTCAGATCACCGGTTTCGCGGACATGACGCCCGAAGAGATCACCTGGCGCACGGGTCTCCCGCCGGAGGACGCGCCACTGGCCAAGGTCCGCGATTTCGATGAGCCCTTTTTCCTCGACTCCGGCTCTATTGAAAAAGTCCGGCTACTGGCCGAATCCGCCGGGCTTACTCTTACCCGAGGGAAGATCCTTCACCTCACGGGCGATAACGACAAAGGCCGTGCCGTGGAGATACTCAAGACCCTCTACAGGGCGCTGTACGGAAAAGCGGTATTCATAGGCCTCGGCAACGCGGAGAACGACATCCCGCTGTTGAAGAGCGTCGATTACCCGGTTATCGTAAAAAATGAAGACGGCCATTATGAGCCGGTTGACGGAATACCTTCTCTCGTAAAGGCAGACGGCATAGGCCCTGAGGGCTGGGCAAAGGCCTTGACCGGCATACTCGATTCCATAAAAGCCTCTAAGGGCTACACCTGCTGAGCCTGCCGCCTTATCCCATGGAGGAACATGGCTGACCCGGAGCTTGCTCGCGAAGACATCAAAACCGCTGTCACGAACGGAAGCGCCGACATTGTAATCGGGATAGCGAGCTACAATAACGCCCGGACCATAGGACATGTCGTGCGCGCGGTCGACGCGGGCCTCGCGAAGTATTTCCCGGACCAGCGGGCCATAATCATCAACTCGGACGGTGGTTCAAAAGACTCCACTCCAGAAGAAGTCCTGAACGCGAAGACCGACCACAAGGCCGTATTCCTCTCCCACAGGCTGCACCCGGTAAACAGGATAACAACTCCCTATCACGGCATCCCCGGCAAGGGGAGCGCCTTCCGGGCCATTTTCAAGCTGGCTTCCGAGCTTGGCGCGAAGGCCTGCTGCGTGGTCGACGCCGACCTGCGTTCCATTACGCCCGAGTGGATAGAGCTCCTCCTGTCCCCGGTCTTCAAGGAGGGCTTTGATTTCGTGGCCCCGCTTTACTCGCGCCACAAGTACGACGGGACGATAACCAACAGCATAATCTATCCGCTCACGAGGGCCCTTTACGGCAGGCAGATACGCCAGCCTATAGGAGGCGACTTCGGCTTCTCCGGCAGGATGACGGACTTTTACCTCAATCAGGATGTCTGGAACACCGACATCGCCAGGTTCGGCATAGACATATGGATGACGACAGAGGCTCTCGCGGGCGGCTTCAAGGTATGCCAGTCGTATCTGGGCGCGAAGATACACGACCCCAAAGACCCGGGGTCCGACCTGAAGGACATGTTCGTGCAGGTGGTGGGCTCGCTCATGTCGCTCACGGAAAAACATCACGAGCAGTGGATGACCCTGGCCGGCTCCACAGATGTGCCGACCTTCGGCTTCAAGTACATGGCGGCCGTCGTCCCCATAAATGTCAACACCGAAGGCATGCTGCGCCACTTCAGGATAGGGGCCGAAAACCTGCGGGACCTGTGGGCGGGCTTCATGGACAAAGAGGCGGTAAGCCTGCTTGTAACGATGGCCCGGGAAGACGCGCCCTTGTTCAGGTTTCCAAAAGAGGCCTGGGTGCGCGCTGTCTACGACAGCCTGCTCGCGTACCATCACAGGAAGCTGGCGCCCGAGCACCTTTTGAAATCGCTTATTCCGCTTTATTACGGGCGCACGGCCTCGTTTTTTCTGGAGACCGCCGAGATGAGCGACGAGGAAGCTGAAAGCGTAGTGGAGGAAGTCGCGGCCGAGTATGAAAAGCACAAAAATTATTTAACAGCCAATTGGTAAGGGAGTGAAAAATGGACAGGATAACAGACCAGATATACAAGCATCTGGGAACATTCTGGGAAAAGCTCATGGAGTTCATCCCTGACGCGCTCCTAATCATCCTGATAGTAGCGTCCGGCTTCATAGCCGCTTCTTTCGTGAACCATATTTTCCAGAAGGGCTTCAGGGCCGTCAGGTTCGACGCCTGGAGCGAGCAGATCGGGTTTACGACCGCGCTGAGAAAGGCTGGCTTTTCGATATCGCCTACGAAGTTCATGGGGTCATTCCTGTACTGGTTCGTAGTCGTGCTCTTTTTCATGGCAGGCTTCGCGACCTTGGGCTACGAGGTCACTGACGCGCTGGTCTCTGTATTTTTCATGTACCTCCCCAGGTTCTTTTCCGCCGTCGTGATAATCGTGCTCGGCTACTTTATCGCCAACTTCCTCGCGAGGGCCGTCCTCATAGCGGCCGTAAACGCCGGGATAGAATACTCGAAACTCGTAAGCGAGAGCGTCAGGATATTCCTTTTCATACTCGCCTTCGCTATGGCGCTCGAGCAGCTCGCCATAGCCCCGAAGATAGTCCTGGCGGCGTTCGCCATCTTCTTCGGAACGATAGGCCTCGCGCTGGCGATCGCCTTCGGTGCGGCAGGAAAAGAGTACGCTAAACGAGCCCTGTCGCGCCTGTTTTCAAAAAAGGAGGAGGACAGCGGAATAGACCAGCTCTGAGGCGGTTAAAGTTGTCTCGCGCGCTTCAAAATGCTATACTTCCCAGTCAGAACACAGGGAGGCTCAAGCAAAACAGATGCAGCAGTTATGGGGAGGAAAGTTCAATAGCGATCTAATGGCTGACGCGGCGTTTTTCGGCGCCGAACTTCTCGTCATAACGGCCATCCTCTTTCTTGCCCGGAAGTTCGCCTTCTCGGCGTTCAGCCGCTGGGCCGAAAAGACCGAGACCAGGGCGGACGACTTCATAATCGATTCGATCAGGCATCCGTCCATTTTCTGGGTCCTCGCCACCGCCATATACATTACCATCGCGACCTCGGACCTTCCCGAAAAGTATGTAAACTACGGGCTCAAGTCCCTGTACATCCTCATAATACTTTCCGTGACGCTCGCGCTGGCGAATGTCGCTTCAAGGCTCGTACAGGGAGCCATCGAGAAGTCATCCCCGGGGGCCGCCGTCACCGGCCTTTCAAAGGCTGTCATAAAGGCCGTCATCCTCGCGCTCGGGCTTCTCATAATGCTCAACGGCCTGGGCGTGTCGATCACCCCCATGCTCACCGCACTGGGCGTCGGGGGCCTTGCCGTGGCGCTCGCGCTCCAGGACTCGCTCTCGAACCTTTTCGCCGGAATGCACCTCTTGATGGAGCGGCCCATCAGGGTCGGAGACTACATAAAGATAAGCTCCGGAGAAGAAGGTTTTGTATCGGACATAGGCTGGAGGACGACAAAGCTCCGCCAGCCCTCGAATAATATTGTCATAGTACCTAACAACAAGCTCTCCACTAGCATAATCACCAACTACCACATGCCCGTGACCAACCTCGCCTTCCCGATACAGATAGGCGTAAGCTACTCCTCGGATCCCGAGCATGTCGAGAAGGTCCTCCTGGACGAAGTCGAAAGGGCCGTAGGCGAGATCAGCGGCCTTCTGCCCGAGCCCGCCCCTGCCGTGAGGTTCATACCCGGCTTCGGCCCATCTTCACTCGATTTCACGCTCATCTGTCAGGTGGCCGCGTATTCCGACCAGTTCCTGGTCCAGCACGAACTCAGGAAACGCATTTTCAAGAGATTCCGTGAAGAGGGCATAGAGTTCCCCTTCCCCACGCACACCGTCTATCTCAAGAAGTAAAAAACCCATTCCTTGACAGGCCTCCACCTGTAGGCTAACCTCAGACTTAGCCTTTTAAAAGGTGACCAATGGCCGACTTCTACCATGCCGGAAGCATAACGACGCTCCACAGGCTGGGCAGGCCGAAGCCGGAGCGGCTCATGGCCGAGCTCGAACTCTACAGCCTGGTGCGCCCGATCGCGCTCGTCCTCCCGGCCCTGTATTCCGATGTAATGAGCGAAGCAATGAAGGGCATCAGGGAAGAGCTGAAGGGCGCGAAGTTCATAAGGGAGATAGTCCTGGCCCTGGGCCCCGCTACCGACGACGAGTTCACTCACGCATCCGAGTTCATGTCCGCCCTCCCGCAGGAGGTCACCATACTCCATACCGGCGGGGCGAGGCTGAAAGAGCTTTACAGGACCCTGGAGGAAAACGGCGTAAGCCCTGGCAGGGACGGCAAGGGCAGGAGCGCGTGGACGGCCTACGGCTATGTCATCGCGAGCGGCAAGTCAAGCTGCATCGCCCTCCACGACTGCGACATACAGAACTACAGCCTGGACCTGCTCGGCAGGCTCTGCTACCCGGTCGCGAGCCCCACGCTCGACTATGTTTTCTGCAAGGGGTTTTACGCGAGGGTCACCGAAAAGATGCACGGCAGGGTGACGAGGCTTTTCATCTTCCCGCTGGTAAGGGCCCTCCAGAAGATGGTCTCAAACCCGTTCATTGATTTCCTGGACAGCTTCAGGTACCCGCTTGCAGGGGAATTCTCAATGACCGTGGATGTGGCTCGCATCAACAGGATACCATGGGACTGGGGCCTTGAGGTCGGCATGCTCGCGGAGGTCTACAGGAACTACTCGACAAAAAGGGTCTGCCAGGTCGACATAGCGGAAAACTACGAGCACAAGCACCAATCGCTCTCGTCGGAAGACCCTTCGACCGGCCTGATGAAAATGAGCATCGACATAGCGAAGTCCATATTCCGTACCGTTGCCTCCGAGGGCATAGTATTTTCCGATGGTTTTTTCAAGTCGCTTATGGCGAGCTACCTGAAGCTCGCCGAGGACAGCATAGTCAAGTACGAAAGCGACGCGGCCATAAACGGCCTTGTCTTCGACAGGCATGAGGAAGGCATGACGGTAGACGCCTTCACCAGGTCGATAATGGAAGCCGCCAGGACCATTATGGAAAACCCGCTTGGAGCGCCTCTTATCCCCAACTGGAACAGGGTCATATCAGCCACGCCCGGCATACTAGAGCGGCTCAAGGCCGTGGTCGACGAGGACAGGAAGTCCGCCGTCAATGGGCTCGCTCCTCCTTCCCGGCAATGAACGATTCAAGCACGACAAGGAAGTTGCCGTGCGAGATCGGCTCTTCGATTATCCCTTCAATCGAGCGCAGTATCTTCCCGGCCAGCTCACCATACCTGGCGTTATTTGTCGCTCTTGAGAGGCCGAGCAGGAGCTGTGCTGCCGCCGAGTTTCCCGAAGGCACGTCGTTGTCAAAAAGGTCCCTTTCACGGACGAAGAGCTTTTCCTGGTCCGCTCCGGTATCGAAGAAAAGCCCCGAGGTCTCGTCATAGAAAAGCTCGACCATCTTCTCCGCCGTCCTCCCTGCCTCTTCAAGCCATTCCTCCTCGTCGGTACTCTGGTGTATCGAAAGGAGGGCGTGGCCCAGGAGCGCGTAATCCTCCAGCATGCCCAAGGTATCGGCACCGCCGTCGAGAAAGTATCTCATCACCCTGCCGTCATTGCCCCGCAACCCGGAAAGGAGAAAACCTGCGCACTTTTTTGCTTCATCAAGCAAATCCGTTCTCCTGAACGCTCTGGAAGCTCTTGAAAGTGCTATTATTGCAAGGCCGTTCCAGGCCGTGATTATCTTGCGGTCGGTCTCCGGGGCCTTTCTCGCCGCCCGGACATTAAAGAGCTTCACCTTCATGCGCTTGATGTCGTCAGGGACCGGCTCCTCTTCCTGGCCGACCGGCCTGCTTATCCTGAGAGTGTTGCTTTCCTCGTAATTGCCTCTTTCCGTCACGGAAAAAAAGCTCATGAACCTCTGCGCATCCTCACCAAGCACGGCTTTTATCTCTTCAGCGCTCCAGAGGTAATAAGCTCCCTCATGTCCGGCGACATCGGCGTCCTGAGAGGAATAGAACCCGCCGTTTTCGGCTTTCATCTCCCGGAGCATGTAGCCGATTGTCTCGAGCGCGATATCCCCGTAAAATGCCTTTTTTGTCTCTTCAAAGGCCTCTGTGTAAAGCTCCGCGAACAGGGCGTTGTCATAGAGCATCTTCTCAAAATGCGGCACATCCCACCTCTCGTCAACCGAGTACCTGTGAAAGCCGCCGCCAAGCTGGTCGTATATGCCACCCCTTGCCATGGACGACAGGCTCTTTCTCACCATCGTGAGGGCCTCGCCCTTTCCGGTCCTCCTGTAGTAGGCTAGAAGGAACTTGAGGAACATGGTGTGAGGGAACTTCGTGCCCCTCCCGAAGCCGCCGTTCACGCCGTCGAAGTAGAGCCTCGCGGCGTCAAACGCCATGTCAGCGACCTCGGAGCGCAGCTCGACCGGGGTGATGACATTCCTGCTCTTCAAAATCCTCTCGATGTCAGCCGTGACTTCGTCCACTTTTTTCCTGTTCTTCCTGTACGCCAGGCTCACCGCCAGCAGCACCTTCTTGAACGAAGGCATGCCGAACCTGTCTTCCGGCGGGAAGTACGACCCTCCGTAAAAGGGCACTCCATCGGGCGTGGCAAAGACCGTCAGCGGCCAGCCAGCGTGTCCTGTCATGGCCTGCACGGCTTTTATGTAAAGGCTGTCGAGGTCCGGCCTCTCCTCCCTGTCGACCTTTATGTTTACGAAATTGTCGTTCATTATCCTGGCGGTCTCAGCGTCCTCGAACGACTCCCTTTCCATCACATGGCACCAGTGGCACGAAGAGTAGCCTATGCTTATTATAAGCGGCCTGTTCTCCTCCTTTGCCCTGGCCAGGGCCGCGCCGCTCCAGGGATACCAGTCGACCGGGTTCAAGGCGTGCTGCTTCAGATAAGGGCTCTTCTGGTCCTTGAGGTGATTTTCAAAACGGCTGCCTGACATAACACCCTCCTTGCTTTCTGACAAGGCTTTTTCTACTTAAATTTTATATCATCCAGCACAAACCGCAAGTTATTGAGCCCCGGGGCCTTTGACGGACATTTAAATGGTTGTATACTTGATGTGCATGGAATTCAGGGAGGGAAAAATGAAAAGAGTTCTGATGCCGCTCGCGCCCGGCTTCGAGGAAATAGAGGCCCTTACAATCGTGGATATCCTCCGGAGGGCCGGGGCTGAAGTGACAGTTGCCGGGACAGTCCCCGGAGTCATAGAGGGCAGAAGCGGGATAAGGGTACTGCCGGATACGGTCATGGAAAACGCCGGGGACAGCTTTGAGATGATAGTGCTCCCCGGCGGGGCTGTCGGTGCGGAAAACCTCAAGAAAAACGCTCTAGTGAAGGCCGTTGTCGAATCCCTGATTCAGAAGGGAAAGAGCGTGGCCGCGATATGCGCGGCGCCGACGGTGCTTTCGGCAATTGGAGTCACCCGGGGCCATGTCATAACAAGCCATCCGTCCGTGCGGGGGGAACTTTCAGAAGAGACCGTCTCGGATGAGCGGGTCGTGGTGGACGGCAACATCATAACCAGCCAGGGCCCGGGGACAGCTATGGAATTCGCTTTCTGCCTGGTCGAGACCCTGTTCGGAAAGGCGAAAGCAATTGAAGTGAACAAGGGCGTGCTGGCGAAGATTTAGCGAATAGGAATGAGACTTTCTTTTAAAGCTGCCTCTAAAAATTAGATATTTTTTCTGAAGTCAAGGAAGGGCGGAAATAAAAAGCGGAGCATATATGACAATATGTGAGCATTTTTATTTACGCCTGACGCAGAGGTCAGGAAAAAGAGCAATTTTTGTTTGTTTGTACGCCTCAATTACGAGCGACGCTGACAACGACGCAGATGGGCCTTTTTCAACAGCCTGTCAGACTGGGTCTATGTGAACAAAAGCTTTTTCTATTGTGCCAATACTTTCCACTCTGTTTGCGGCCTCTTCGCCGATACCGTGCGACTCTATGGTCGGGAGCGATTTGTCCACCATTATGTGTATCTCCACATGGATGAAGGGGCCGACATAATGCGCTTTGACCGTATTGAGTCCCTGGACCCCGGCCACGCTCAGAGCGGCCTTCCTTATCTGTTCGAGGAGCGCGGGCTCAGGGGCCTGCCCCATCAGATAAGCTATGTTCTCCATGCCTATCCTGTAGCCGGTGTAGATTATCCAGATGCTTATGACGAAACCTGCGACCGGGTCAAGCCAGGGATAACCCAGGAGCGCCCCTCCGAGCCCGATGAGGGCGGCAAGCGCTATGACGACATCCATGAGAGAGTCGATGGCTGTCGCCTTCAGGGCCGGGCTGTTGACCATTTTGCCCACGCGGCTGAAGTACCTTGACATGAACCACTTGGTGACCATCGTTATGACAGGCACCAGAAGGGTGACGGCCCTGACCTCTGCCTTTGTACCCGCATAGAGCCTCTCGCCAGCTTCCCTTATGACCTCAAAGCCGAGAATGCCCGCGAGCACCGCAATTATGAGCCCGGCGATTGGCTCGGCCCTGCTGTGGCCGAAAGGATGTCCTTCGTCAGCATGCTTGTCCGAGATGCGCACGCAGATGAAAGTGGCGATAGAAGCGGCAATGTCGTTAAGGGAGTTAAGCGCATCCGAGATGAGGGCGATAGAGCCCGAAAGGAGCCCGCCAACGAGTTTCAGGGCAAAAAGGGCGGTATTCCCGATGATATTTATTACTGTAGCCCTGAAGGCTACGGGGTTCATGTCGAACATTGGCGCATTTTCTTTTGGAATTGGGAGAAAGTTTCAGGACGATCAAAAAAAACCAGTCCTGATTTGCTTTGAACTGTCTTGATGATATCCGCGCGGATGGAATTTTGCAAGCACGGCTGTCAGCTCAAGGGTGCCTCTAAAAATAGAAATTTTTTCCGAGGTCGAGGAAAGGCGGAAATGAAAAGCGCAGCATATATTATAATATGTGAGCAATTGCATTTACGCCCTGACAAAGAGATCGGGAAAAAGAGCAATTTTTAGAGGCACCCTTAGCAGCCTGTCAGCTGAGCTTGAGCTTCTCGTAAACCCTGCTGAGGTTCTGGCGCGCGACGACATAGAAGCTCTGGGCCCACGCCAGCGGCACATTGTAGTTGGACTTGCCGTTGGTATAAAGCTCCGGCATGAGCCCCTCGGGCGTCATCACGCCCTCGGCCTTTTTGAGGTAGAGTTCCGCTTTCTGAATGAAATCGCCGGGCGGGTCGAATATGGAGCCCATCTTCAATGCCTTTATGGCAAGCTGTGAGTAGACGATAGAAAGCCAGGCAAAGCCAAGGGGCCATTCGGCCTCGTTGCCAAAAGGCCTGGTCCTGTCGGCGTTGTAATACAGGTCGCCGGGGTACCTTATGACGCCCATCTTCCTTACGAGGTGCTTCTCGATGTTGGAGATTATGTTCAGGGCCTGGCTGTCTGGTATGATGTAGTAAGGCCAGATGAGGCTAAGCTGCGAGAGGTCATAAGGCCTTGAGTTCGATTCAGAGGGGAGTACCCTGTCAAGGGCCGCCCTGCCGGCCTCTATGAACTCCTGCGGCACCGGGAGGTAATGGTGTATGGGTATCTGGCTCTTGTACTTGTAGTGGTAGTAGCCGTCGTCGTGCCACATGGTGAGCCCCGCGAGAACGGCCCCTATGCTCGACGCGTGCACCTCCGGGCCTTCTTCCCACATCCCGAAGTCCGGGTCCGCGTGCCACCTTGTGGTCGTAAGGTAAAGGACCATGTCGCGAAGGAGTATCTGGGTTTCGGTCTGGTCGGTCGAGATGACATTGTGACCTTTTTTTATGAGGTCTCCGGTCTTGTAGAGGAAAAGCCCGAAGATGTCGAGCTGGTGGTGGCCCCACTCGCTGGTTATCTCCTCGAGAGTAACCGGGTGTATCCTCGCGTGGATGACCTCGTCGGCGCAGCTGCCAAGATACCGGCGCTTTCTCGCGCCGCTGGTGAGCTTATGGCGGTACTTCTGGAATATCCTGATGATGAGACGGTAGCTCTCGATAAGCCTGTCATAGGAGCCGACATACTCGTTGGCGTATGTGGCGTACATGATGTCGCGGAGCCAGAAGACATTGTACCTGTCCCCGCCCTTGTCGCCGCAGTAGTCGGAAGCGACATACCCGCCGTTCAGCTGCCGCATGCCCTCGAGGTGTTTGTAGGCCACGAGAAGCTTCTCGCGCTCAGGCAGCTCCATGAAGTTGCGGCCCTTGAGGGCCTCCTTGACCTGGGTCGAAAGTACTTTGTCGGTCTTTAGATTATCCGTGAGCAACATAGGGCAATGATACCCTAAAAAAAAGGTTCGTTCAACTACTTTAGGCACAGAAAAACAAAGATAATCGAAAGGTTAGGCCGTTAAGGAGCGAGCACCCGAAGCGAGGCGGGCAGGATGGAAATCGAAATGTCGCCCTCGAACTCGAACGGCTCGCCGTCCACATGGGCGTATGTTGCCTTCCGGCCTTTTATGACGGCCTCTTTTCCCATTACGCGCTGGAAACCGTTATAAGTGTTGACGCTGCCCTTCATGAGCCTCCTCCAAAACGCGATGGTCCTCATTATCCCTGCCCTGGGTATGACGCAGAAATCCAGCAGCCCGTCATCGACCCTTGCCCCCGGCGCGATGAAAGCGCCCCCTCCCCACTGGCTGGTGTTGGCCGCGGTAAGAATAAGCGGGGCCGCGCTCAATTCCTGGCCGTCCACGACAAGGCTTATTTTCTCCGGAGTGAACCTCAAGTACTCAAGGAGGCCAAGAGCGTAATACGGCGCTGTGCCCCGTATCTTCCTCGCCAGAGCGCCTTCGTTATATTTTTTACTCAACAGGGCTTCGAAGGCAAACCCGGCGGTCGTAAAAAAGTACCTGCCGCAGGTCCTGCCAACATCGATATCGCGAACCGAGCCGGTCTTCAGAAGGCCGATCGCATCAGTTGGGTCTGAGGGTATTTGAAGCGACCGGGCAAGGGCGTTGCCAGAGCCTGCCGAGAGTATGCCGAGGGTCGTCCCAGTGCCCACGAGCTGGCTTGCCACGCCGTTTACGGTGCCGTCCCCGCCGCACGCGAAGACGAACTCGTAACCCTTATCCACGGCCTCTTTGGCAAGCATGCCAGCGCTTCCCGGCCCGGTCGTGGCCTTTACCTCGAATATGCCGTTCTCTTTTCCCAGCACGGCCCGAACAAGCCCTGTTATGCGCCTGGTCCTGCCAGCCGTACCGGAGACCGGGTTTATTATGAACCTCACCTTCAATATGGAACTCCCCCTGCGAGCAAAGTATAAATTGAACGCGAGTACCTTTGCAAGGACCAATGGCACCAGTAAGAAAAACACAGTTGCCAAAGAGGTAACTTCCATTAAACTGTCTATGAAGGCTTAAATAAAAACCGGCATTACTCCTGAACAGGTTTATCCGTATTTTTTCCAATAAAATAGCTAAAAACAGCACGGAGGCAAGGCATGTTTCAGATTGAAAGCCCTGATTTCAAAGAAGGCGAGGCCGTACCAGAAAAATTCACCTGCGAGGGAGATGACCTCTCTCCGCTTTTGAAATGGTCGTCGCCGCCCCAGGGGACAAAAAGCTACCTTCTTATCGTGGAGGATCCTGACGCGCCCATGGGGACTTTTGTCCACTGGATGCTCTACGACATCCCAGCCGATTCGCATGAGATCTCCCACGGGGCTGGCAACGGCAAAAAAGTCAAAGACGGCATGAAACAGGGCTTGAACGACTTTGGCCACACCGGTTACAGAGGCCCATGCCCTCCCAAGGGACACGGGCCGCACAGGTACAACTTCATCCTCAAGGCCCTGGACATACCGGCCCTCGGCCTGCCGGACGGGGCCAGAAAAAGCGACCTTGAAAGGGCTGCAGCCGGACATGTGCTCGCGGAAGCAAAGACAACCGGCAGGTTCGAAAGGTAGCAGGCGCAAAAAAGCCCTCTCCGGCGGAGAGGGCTTCAAAACAGGTGAAGCGGTTTACTTAATTATCTTCTCAGGCGAGACAAGGTGGCGGCCAAGGCCAAGCTCCTGCGGACTCATGCCAAGGGCCAGACCAACGAGCTGTGAAAAGTGGAATACCGGCATATCTATTTTAGTGTCCAGCGCTTTTTCGGCGAGTCCCTGATAATTGTCCAGATTTATGTGGCAGAACGGGCATGGCGTAACGAAACAGTTGGCTCCCCGCTCCTTACCCTCTAGAAGCCTCCTGCCTGTCATCTTCTCGGCGGTCTTCTCCGCGACAATATCGACCTGAAAGCCGCAGCACTTTGTCTTGCCCCTGTATTGTACGGCTTCAGCCCCCAGCGCCTCTATTGCGGCATCCAGCGACCAAGGTTTTTCCGGATCGTCAAAGCCGAGCGCGTCAGAGGGGCGCAGGCTATGGCAGCCGTAAAAAGGAGCGGCCTTCAGCCAGTTGAGCGGCTTTACGACCTGCTTTTTGAGGTTTTCAAGGCCGTAGTCGGCCGCCAGCACCCAGAGGAGCTGCTTTACTTCGATATCGCCGCTGTATTTGAGCCCTGATTTTGCGAGCACCTCGTTTGTATCGGCCAGTAGCTTCGGGTCTGCCTTCAGGTCCCTGTTCGCGGTGGACATGACCATGAGGCATGTCGAGCAGATGGTCAATATGTCCATGCCCATGGCTTCTGCCTCGGCGAAGATGCGCGCGTTGATGGCTATGTACAGAGGGTAGTCGTAATCAGTAAGGAGGCCCGCGCCGCAGCAGCTGGCCTTCGGCATGTCATACAGTTGTATCCCGAGCCTCGCGGCCACCTTCCGGGTAGTCTCGTTCGTCTCCTTTGTCATATGCTGGGAGACGCAGCCCGGGTAATACGCGTATCTCAGTTCGTGTTCCACGCCTACTCCTTTTTCTTTTCCTTGAGGGCGGCCGTTTTTTCTATCTCTTTGTAAATCTCCCTCACCTCTTCAATCCGCTCTATCTGCGGCACGATATACGGGTGCGGCATCTTGCCGTGCAGCTCCATCCTGATGCCAAGGGGGATCTTCCCGAGCGATTTAAGGAAACCGAGCGTCTTGAAAGTCATTGCCGCCTCGTCCAGCCTTCCGAACTTTTCAACCGAATCGGCCATGGCCTCGACATGCTTCGCGCCAGGGTTGTCGAGTATTCCGGCTTTCATGGCGGCGGAACGGAGCCTCTCTATCTGCTTTAACGGCGCCACGCCCTTGGGGCAGTACTGCGTGCAGTGTATGCACCTTACGCAGTCCCACATGCCGTGCTCTTCAGAAAGCCGCGCGAGCCGTTTTACCCCGTGCCCTTCCCTCACATCTCCCACGAACCTCCATGCCTTCGCGAGGGCGGCCGGGGCGGTGAAGCGCTCGTCAATTTCAAGGGAGTTGCACTCGGCGTTGCAGCAGGCGCACATTATGCACCTCTGGCTCTGGTCGATGACCTCCTCGTCCTCGGCTGTCACGGCATTCTGGGCCGTCTTTTCCGTGGGCATGAGAAAAGGAGAGACCTTCTCCATCTTGTTCCAGAACGGCGTCATGTCCACGACAAGGTCCTTTACCGGCCTGTGGTTCGCCAGAGGCTCAATGGTCATCTCGCCCATCTTGCTGTGCTCGGGCAGGACCTGGAGGTTGCAGGTGAGCCGCGCGAAGCCGTTCACGGTCATGGCGCATGAGCCGCATATCGCCGAGCGGCAGGACTTTCGGAAAGACAGCGTCGAGTCCTGCTCCTCTGATATCTTGAGGAGCGCCTCCAGGACGGTCATCCCTTCAGTGACATCGACCGTGTATGCCTGGTAATAAGGCTCCGGGGCCTTGCTGTCATGCGGGTTGTAACGCCTTATCCTGAATTTTATTTTCATTGGTGCCTTCCCTTATATTTCCGTCATTGCGAGGAGCATTTTGGGCGACGACAATTTTTGCAGGATAGCAAAAATTGAACTTCGAGCTTAAGCGAGAAGGCCCGAAGGGGCGAGCCCCAGGGATGGGGCGAGATAAGCAATCTCCCGGCTTGTGTTGCTGAAAACCGAGATTGCTTCGCTTTGCTCGCAATGACAATTTTTCTCGGAGGCCTTTTAATACTTCCGCTCTTCTGGCTTAAACTTCGTCACAGACACATCCCTGTAATCGAGCCGAAACTCCCCGTTCTCTTTAAATGCCAGCGTGTGCTTGAGCCACTTCTCGTCATCCCTCTTGGGGAAATCCGTCCTGAAGTGCGACCCCCTCGACTCTTCCCTGTTCATGGCTCCCAGCAGTATGCACTCGGAGATATCGAGCATCTGCCCGAGCTCCAGGTAATGGAGCAGCTCGTTGTTGAAATAATCTGACCTGTCAACGAGGGCCGCTTTTTTGTAGCGCTCCCGCAGTTCCTTTATTTTCTCATAGCCTTTGGCGAGCCTATCCTTGTTCCTGAAGATGCCGCAGAAGTCTTCCATCGCGTCGTTCATACCCTTTTTGATGGCGAAAATGGACTCTCCCTCTTCCCTTTTAAGGATTGTCGCTACGCTATGGCAGGCGTCCTTCAAGGCGGATTCGGGAAAAGGCTTTGCCTCTGTTGTCTTGCAGTACTCAGACGCGCTCGTGCCTGCCCTCCTGCCGAAAACTATCGTCTCAAGGAGCGAGTTTCCCCCGAGCCTGTTCGCGCCGTGCACGCTTACGCAGGCGCTCTCGCCAGCAGTGAAAAGGCCGGGGATGGCAGTCCTGCCGTCCTTGTCGGTCGCTATCCCGCCCATCGAGTAATGGTGGCCGGGCTTCACCGGCACAGGGGAAGTGACCGGGTCGACCCCGGCAAAGTCTATCGCAAGTGCCCTTATCTGGGAGAGCTTTGATTTTATCTTTTCCGCGCCGAGATGGCGGAGGTCCAGCAGCACGCAGCCGTCCACGCCCCTGCCCTCTTCTATCTCAGTCTGCTCGGCGCGGCTCACCACATCGCGGCTCGCCAGCTCCTTGACCTTGGGCGCGTACTTTTCCATGAACCGCTCGCCCTTGGAATTGAGAAGAAAGCCGCCTTCGCCCCTGGCGCCCTCAGTCATGAGTATGCCTGTCCTGGCCAGCACTGTCGGATGAAACTGGACAAACTCCATGTCCATGAGCGCAAGGCCCGCGTCAAGGGCCAGCCCCATGCCGTCTCCCGTGGAAGAAAGGGCGTTGGTCGTGGTCCTGTAGACCCTGCCGTAGCCGCCGGTCGCTATGATGACTGACTTGGAGTGGAGCCTGTGGAGCTTGCCTGTGTCGAGCTCTATGGCTATGAGCCCCCTTGCAGAGCCGTCTTCAACAACGAGCTTCAATACATGCCATTCGTCGTAAATAAAGACGCCGTGCTTCAGGAGCTGCTCGTACATGACATGCAGCATGCCATGGCCGGTCCTGTCAGCGAGATAGCAGGTCCTCGGGTACCCGGCCCCGCCAAAAGGCCTCTGGGCTATGTTCCCCTCGCTGTCGCGGCTGAAGACAGCGCCCATTTTTTCGAGTTCGAGTATATCCGAAGGGGCTTGCCTGCACATGACCTCTATGGCATCCTGGTCGCCGAGATAATCTGAGCCCTTCACAGTATCGAACATGTGGGCTTCCCATGAGTCGGTCGCCTTCATGGCCGCGTTTATGCCGCCCTGGGCCGCGACCGAATGGCTCCTCACCGGGTATATCTTCGATACAATAGCTACATCGAGCCCGCTTCTGGCGGCCTCAATGGCCGCCCTCATGCCCGCGAGGCCCGCGCCTACCACTATGCAATCATGAAAAACCAGGAGCCACCTCCGAAAATGCCGTAATCAGACCAATTTACAAGGAATTGTGAGTGCGTTAAAGAAGTTTCTGAAAAAAACAGGGAACGGAATAAAAATGAGCTTATCAGCAATACAAGATCAAGTCAATTTTTAGGAAGGCAAAAAAAAGGCCGGCCCGTTTCCGGGCCGGCCTGAATAAATCAGCTGGAGGTTACTTACTTCAGCATCTTCGCTTTTTCAAAGCCTATCTGAAGGGCCTTCTTGTTGAGGTCGAGAAACGCGGGTGGGACCCTCGAAAGCACCGCTTTTTCCACGGCCTCGTGGGTCACCACACCGGTAAGCTCGGCTATCATCCCCAAAGAGATGATGTTCGCGACGATGGTCTTTCCGAGCTCTTCTCTGGCAGTGCCGATAATAGGGAACGACAGAACCTTGAAATCGCCCTTAGGCACGGTCTTTACCTCTTCGCTGTCTACGAGGAGTATGCCACCGCTCTTTATGTCTCCGTGGTACTTTGTGCAGGCTTCCTGTGTCATGGCAAGCATACAGTCGATTGCGGTCGCCTTGGGATAGTCGATTGGGCCGTGAGAGATTATGACCTCGGCCTTTGATGCTCCGCCCCTTGACTCAGGCCCGTAAGACTGGCTCTGCACGGCGTTCTTGTCGCCATATATGGCAGCGGCTTCGGCCATTATTATACCGGCCAGGATCATGCCCTGCCCGCCTGAGCCGCTGAATCGTATCTCGTACCTTTCGCTCATTTTAAAGCCTCCGAAGTGTTTGCGGCGCTATTTCTTCGCGCTCGCCTTTTCCTTTATGAGGATGTCGTACTTCTCGCAGTACTCGGGCTTTTCCACCTTGTGCAACACGCCCCTGAGCATCTTGCCCGCGAGCTTTTCCGGCGGGAGATTGGCGGCCTGCTTCACATTCACGGTGCCATCCTTTTCGATCTCTTCCATCATCTGGGTGGCGCTCTTGAACTTGTTGGCCCTGCCAAAGTAAGTCGGGCAGGCGTCGATTATGTCCACGACCGACATTCCCTTGTGCGTTAATGCCTCGTGTATGGTCTTTTCGAGCTCGATGGTGTGGTATGCAGTGCCCCTGGCAACGAAGGTAGCACCAGATGCTTTCGCCATCTCGCAGGTGTCAAAGGGAGGCTCGATGTTGCCGTAGCGGCTGGTCGTTGCCATCGCCTCAAGAGGCGTGGTCGGCGAGTACTGGCCGCCTGTCATGCCGTAAGTGGCGTTAGTGAATACCAGCACCGTGAGGTCGATGTAGCGCGTCTCCGTCACCGGTGACGACTATTACCTTCATCTCGGGTTTCGCGAGCTTTATGCCCGTGGCAAAGGGCAGAGCCCTGCCGTGGAGCGTATGGAGCGTGTTGAAGTCCACATACCCCGGCGTCCTCGAAGAGCAGCCTATGCCCGAAACCAGGGCTATGTTGTCCTTTTCCAGGCCCGCCTTGTCTATGGCGCGGAGCATGGCCTTCAGGACTATGCCGTGGCCGCACCCCGGACACCAGATATGAGGCAGCTTATTGGGCCTCAGGTATTTGTTATAATCGAAGGGGACGCTGACCTTCTCCTTCTTTTCCGCAACTGGTATTGACATCTTTGCCTCCGAGTCGTTATCGGCAGTTATTTATACAGGGCACCAGGCCCGGCAAGCCGTTCTTAAAGGTACTTCCTCACTTCATGGAATATCTGGGAGGGGGTGATAGGCTCGCCATCAACCCTGAACAGGCCTTCCACCGCGCACCTTCCCTTGGCACACCGTTCCACCTCAAGGGTCATCTGCCCCAGGTTCATCTCAGGGACGATTATTGCCTTGACCCTGTTTGAGAGCTCGGCTACCGCCCTGTCGGGGAAAGGCCATATCGTAAGAGGGCGCAGGAGCCCGGCCTTGATGCCGGATTTCCTCAGTTCATTTACCGCGAACCTGGCTGAACGGGCCGTGGAGCCGATGGTGAATATGGCCACTTCGGCGTCATCGAGCATGACCTCTTCGTTCTTCCAGATACTCTCCCTGTTGATGTGGACCTTTCTCATTATCCGCTCGTTGTTCTCGCGGATGATCTTCGAATCGTTCGTAGGGAAACCGTCCTGCTTGTGGTTAAGGCCCGTGACATGGAACCTGTAGCCGCTGCCGAATGGCGCGAGCGGGGCGATGAGGAACTTGTCATCGTAAGGGTGGTAGTCCTCGGGCTTGCACTCAGGCTTGGCCCTGTCCTCTACCAGCAACTCGCCGGGGCTGGGAATGGTCACAGGCTCCCTCATGTGGCCAAGGATTTCATCATAGAGCACCATTACAGGAGTCCTGAACTGCTCGGCCAGGTTGAAGGCCCTTACAGTCTCGGTGAGTATCTCAGGGACAGTCGAAGGGGTTACGGCAATGACCGGGTGGTCTCCGTGGGTGCCCCACTTCGCCTGCATGATATCCGACTGGGAAGGCCCGGTCGGGTATCCGGTCGAGGGGCCGCCCCTCATGACATCAACTATGACGAGCGGTATCTCGGTAAGACAGGCATAACCGATGCACTCCTGCTTGAGCGAAAAGCCGGGGCCCGAAGTCGCCGTCATGGATTTAAGTCCCGCAAGCGAGCCTCCGAGAGCCGCGGCAATGCCGCCGATCTCGTCTTCCATCTGGATGAACTTTCCGCCGAGCTTCGGGAGGCGCACCGACATGCCTTCCATTATCTCGGTGGAGGGAGTGATGGGATAACCGGCGTAAAACCTGCAACCGGCATATATAGCGCCTTCAACGCACGCTTCGTTGCCTTGAAGGAGTTTTTTCTTCTTCTCAGCCATTTTCTGTGAACCCCCTATGAAGCCGCCCCGTCCCGTTGAGTCCGCGCTTGGCGCGGCCCGGGCAGCGGCACACTGTTTATTAATCGAATACCTGGATAGCGAAGTCCGGGCATCTCAAATCGCAGAGCTGACACCTCGTGCAAGCCGCGAGGTTCTTCACCGCGGCAATCGAGCCCTTCATCTCCAACACATCAGTGGGACAGAAGTCCACGCAGATGCTGCATCCCTTGCAGAGCTTCTCGTTTACGACAATCCTTGGCAGTTTCTTCGCCGCCGACTCAGTCATGTTTCCTCCGCGTCATCAAGACCCCTTGAAAGAGGCCTGTGCAATCTAATAGGATGTTGAAAAAAGTCCGTCCCTGGCTTTTTCAACCACGATTTGGCCGAAATGAATTCGTCCAAATCTTACAAATTGCTCGACTTTATCAGTCTCGCAATTTGGCAATCCATCCATGGATTGCCTCAGCAGGCTGTTTTTCAACAGCCTGCTGAATGGGCCGTAAAATGAGCGTCCCTTTTACCACAAGGGCGCGTTTCAAGTCAACAGGCTCGTAAAATAATATATTATCACACTTTCTGGAGCGCTTCCATCATCGACTTGCCTATCTCCGCGGTGCTCCGGGTGATCTTTATGCCCGCGCTCTGCATGGCCTCGAACTTCTCTTCGGCCGTGCCTTTTCCGCCAGAGATGATAGCCCCGGCGTGTCCCATCCTCTTGCCCTTGGGGGCTGTTGCTCCGGCGATATATCCGACGACCGGCTTGGTCACATTCTTCTTTATGAACTCGGCTGCCTCTTCTTCGGCGGTGCCGCCTATCTCGCCTATCATGACGATGGCGTTAGTGGCAGGGTCCTTCTGGAACAGTTCGAGCACATCTATGAAGTTCGTGCCGTTGACCGGGTCTC
>Ga0209642_10000670_pt1 | contig 22159 bp, 22 predicted proteins | sample RifCSP19_2_FD_184025 | JGI IMG/M metagenome (GOLD analysis project Ga0209642, IMG submission 184025) | Soil microbial communities from Rifle, Colorado - Rifle CSP2_sed 19_2 (SPAdes) (version 2) | ecosystem: Environmental > Terrestrial > Deep subsurface > Rock core/Sediment | place: Rifle... | reverse complement strand
GTCTTCATTGGCCTTGATTCTTCTAGTGGCACATAAAAACCTCACTGGGATTCTCTATTCTAGTACTAACTAATTTCTTCGAAGTTTGTACCATTTTGTGATGGCTACTGCTGGAATGGCAAAATACATTCCAACATTTAACAAAATCAAGCTTATTCCATATCCTAGCATTTCTTCTTCTGAATCGATATCTGCATAGCTAAGAACTAACAGGGAGGTCAACAGGGGTGTTAGTGCTATTTTTACAGCATCTCTGAAAAAACTATTTTCCCGTTCATAGTCTGCAATTGCTGGTGAAAATGAATAATAAAATTCGTTAAAGCTTGTCATAAACGACTTTCCAGATTCTGTGTTTAACACAACATTATCACGTAACTCTCGTAATTGTTGCACCTGCGGAGATAGCTCAGAACCAAAAGTGGCTGTTGCAATCAAGCAACCTCCGCCATCTACTTTTGATCCATTACCTGATGGTTGAGCATCTGCAATTGGTATGCTAAATGATACAACTTCTACTGGCATTGGTTGGAAAAGAATTCCTTCAATTTCAATTAATCCAAAATATGTACCAGATTCTATAATCTCAACAGGAATTGTAACTGAACCTTCAGAAGTATGGATTAAATCGGTTGGACCAAAAACATTTTCTCCATCTCTCTGTAAAGTGAATTTATAATCAATATGTTCTTGGATTTTTTCTGTCTTTGGATTAATAAAATTAATTTGAAATTTAGTAATTCCACCAGCAACTGGTTTTTCTGGAATTATTGTAATTCCAACATCAAGCGTTCCCTTATCACTTGACAAAACTTGGTTGTAGTTTTGTGCGAATACTGGAAATAATATCAATGGCATCAAAAGTAAAATAGTTAGAAATTTCAACAAGTTTGAATTTTTTTAGTAGCTATAAAAATCATCCACTAAAATATCAATTGATAATTAAAATTAATTTATCCAAATCTGAGAATTCTATAGCAGCTTTAAATAAGGAAATCGAACTAATTGAGATAGTTGTCCTCTGCATTACCACTAGTTCTTGTATTAATTGGAATTTTTTCCGTTCCACTATTTGTTGATCAAGTATTTGGACACGGCTTGGGAGGAGATATGGCACCACCAATTAGCTTTGCCGGAATGCAAGTTACTGTAAGTACTCAATTAACTCCATCTGACATTACAGTTGGTGAAGTAACTAGTGCAAACATGGCTGTAAGATTTTTTGACCAATTAACTAACAAGAACTTCGATCAAGTTACTTATCGAGTAGAAATCTGGCGAAGTGGAGATCTGTTGGCAAGAAATTTGTTTTTTGATACAGACGGAGAACTTAATGTTGAATTAAAACCAATATCAGAATGTGAAGAAATAAGACTAATTGATTGTACTACCTATGGTGGCTCTGAACATGTTAGTTCACCAGGTGCTTTGTATGTTTATGGAAATGGACGACCAACAATTACTGGTCCCATTTTTGATAAAGGTGGATTGTACAATATACGAGTAGATATTGAAGGTGCAACCAGTCCCCGAACCCAAGTTGCACAACTTTTAAGCTTTAACACATTCGTAAGTGTTGCACAAGAACAGGATTTTCTTATTCAATCTGCACAAGCTCAAGAAATTCCAGTAATTGTTAAGACCTATTATGATGATGTAAAAGATTTCAAATTCCAAAACTCAGATAATTCTATTTCATTTGATATGGATTTTGATTGGTCACCAGATTATATTAATTTGGTACAAGTAGTACATGAAGAAATTCGTGTTCCAAAAAGTTTTTCTCCATACGCTGAAGGAAAACATTTCAAAGGTTATGTAGATGGTGTAGAAGTTGATAACAGAGTTCTATTAATTGATCCTTATTCCTTTGAAGATACAAATGTAATACATTTTCTTGTAAACGGAGCTGAGTTGAAACGAATTAATGACAAATTAGGTTCATCTCACTATGATAAAAAAACAATGAAATTTAATTTAGTTCCTCAAAGTGAAGTTGTAAAAAATTCATTTGAATTTTACCTTGTAAATGAAGAAACACTTAAACCAGTAGGAACAACTGTACAGGTTTCATGGGATAGCTCTTTTGGCGTCAATGACGAAATTCCATTTGAAATTACATTCTTTGATGAAAATAGAAATCTTTTGAAGGATATTCATTATGGTTTTTATTTAATTGATCAAAATAATAAAATAATATTTCAAAATGTTGGAAGTGATTCTAACATGCCAGGAATTCTAGCTTCCGAAGGACTAGATATTCAAAGAGTAAAGATTCCCTCTCAACAAACCTATCGTATTGATATTGCAGTTTTTGGTCAGGGAATTAACTATGATGCCAAATACGCAGGAATTGGTTCAGGTCTAATTGAAGTTGGACCTGGCGGCCTTAAACCATCAAGTAATAATCAACAGCCATCATCCAAAATTTCAATTCCTAATTGGGTTAGAAATAACGCAGGCTGGTGGTCAGATGGAGCAATTACAGATAATGACTTTGCTTCTGGAATCGAATTTATGATTAAGGAGAGTATTATCAAAGTTCCACCTATAACTAGTGGGGAAGCACCTCAAAACGCAGTAATTCCTGATTGGGTTAGAAATAACGCAGGCTGGTGGTCAGAAGGATTAATTTCTGATGAGGACTTTGCAAATGGAATTCAATATCTGATTCAACAAGGAATAATCTCTGTCTAGTTTTTTTGAAATACTATTATACAAATTTTCAATAAGCAAAGTCATTCATGCTTCCACTTCGGGATGAAAATCCACACCCAACATGGTTCAAACCAAAGCTGACCATCCTTCTCATTATTATCAATGTGATAGTATTTTTCTATGAGGTATATCTCACTGGACAATTTTGGGAATTCTCAAATCAGCAAGCTGGGACATTATTCTTTGAATGGGGGGCTGTACCTACATGCATTACTGGTTCTAGCTATATCACTCAACCAGGAATACAAATTCCATGTCCTGACATGCCATATGTTTCGTTGTTAAGCTCTATGTTTCTTCATGGTGGATTAATGCATTTAGGTGGCAATATGTTATTTCTTTGGATTTTTGGTGATAACATTGAATTCAAATTTGGTCGAGCAAAGTTTCTTGGAATTTATCTTTTCTGGGGAATCGTTGCGGGTTTAGCTCACATCGTAATTGATCCATTAAGCTCTACTCCGGCTGTTGGAGCATCCGGAGCAATCTCTGGTGTTTTAGGAGCATATCTCATACTATCTCCAAGATCTAAAATTATGACTTTCATGATGCTCGGATTTTTTTGGAGAATGATTCACATACAAGCAAAATGGTTTTTACCATTTTGGCTTATCTTTCAAAATTTACTTCCATTCTTTATTGGCGGTTTTGGTATTGCTGGAGGAGGAGTAGCATACATGGCACATATTGGTGGTTTTCTAATAGGATTAGCTACTGGATATTTATACAAAAAAACACATAGTTCTGAATTTACTTATGGTACACGATATGGCTGGAAAGAAGATCGTTAATTTCTTCTTTAAGGAATAAATCAAAGGTATTTGAGAACAATTCATGCCTCTAATAACAGTCTCACTATATCCTGGCAGAACTCAACAACAAAAAGACGACTATGTAAAAGCAATAACAAAGTCCGCAGTTGAGATTCTAAAGACCAAAGAAAATCACGTAATAGTGGTTTTTGACGAAAAACCAAAAGAAAATTGGTTTATGGCAGGAAAACAACTCTAATTCATCTTTTTATTTTTACATAAAATGTTTAAACTAAAATTAGATTCAAGTTCAACGCTAGATTGTAGAAATAATATCAATTTCATTATAATTATTACGATCTATTTTAGAACTATTCAAGAAAGAAATTGTTACAACGCGAATTAAGATTTCTAATTATTTTTATCACTTAAACAAGTTATGTATTTCAGGCATTTATAATAAGTCATAAATACAATTAATCTATATGTTGCTAAATCTCGATAGTATATTTTTACAATTAACTCAAAATATAGATATTCCAACACTGGCAATAATTATTAGCTCCATCACTGCTACGATTTTTGTAATCACACTTTTGCTAACTTGGAAAAATGTCAGAGAAAACACAAAGGCAACATATTCTCAACTATTACGAGAATTCCACGAGGATCTCACAAATAGACTAGACAAAAATTCAATTCTTAAAACTACTGAAGATTGTCAGAGATATGCAAATGATTATTTGAATACTGTAGATCAAATTGCTTTCCTAGACATACACAAAAAAATCCCTGTTGGGATTGCCAAATATCTTAACAGATTCTTTGCGTATGGTTTGATAATAATTGATTGGTATGATCATATGGTAGGAGAAGATTTTAATCAGACAGCCAAAAAAAACTGGCCAAACTATTTTCTTTATTGTCAAAAATATGGTATAACACCCAATCCTGATGATAAACTCCCAAAGATAATGTTGGATTACAATTTATTGCAAGAAAAAGAATCAAGATCTTAGGACCTCTTTATAAAAAAGAATATTCAAACAAAAATTTCTGTCATATGCATCTAAGCATTTACGGCTTTCTCAAAAATACAATTAACCTACAATATCGGTTCGGAGTTGACCACACGCGGCTGAGATCTCCGACCCTTTTTCCACTCGGACCGTGCAGTTCACACCAGCGCTGGTGAGTATTCGTTCAAATTCAATGACGTTTCGTCGAGCAGGACGTTGAAAGTCACCGGCTGTTGGGTTTATTGGAATTAAATTCACATGAGAGCCATTACCATGCAAGAGATATGCAAGCTCGGTTGCAATCTCTGGGGAGTCATTGATGCCTTCAATTAGAGCATATTCAAATGTAACACGTCGTCCCGTCTTCTTGTAATAACGTCTTCCTGCCGAGATCAAATCATCTACAGAATGTGGTCCTGCAGTAGGTACTAGTTTCTTACGCAGTTTGTCATTTGGTGCATGTAGTGAGATAGCAAGTCCAACTTGAAGATCCTCATCGGCAAGACGGTCTATCCCAGCGATGATACCTATTGTAGAAATAGTGATATGTCGTTGCCCGATTCCAAAGCCTCGATTGTGTGTCAATAAACGGACAGCTCGTATCGTCTCATCATAATTTGCTAGTGGTTCACCCATACCCATAAAGACCAAGTTAGTAACATGTTCCCCTCGTTCTTGAAGAAGACGAGCAAAGTGTATAACCTGTGCAACAATTTCTTCGGCCTTTATGTTTCGTTTAAACCCCATCTGTCCAGTGGCACAAAATATGCAACCCATTGCACAACCAACTTGTGTTGAAACACAGATAGTAGACCTAGGATGACCATTGATCTTTGATGGTGGATACTGTATCAGAACTGTCTCAACAGGAGTTCCATCGACAAGATTAAGAAGTAATTTTGTCGTATCACCATCCTCACTTACAATACGGTTGACTTCACTTGCAGAACCAATCGTATATCCTTCTGCGACTAGTGTATCTCGTAACGTTGTAGGAAGCTGCCGTAGTTCAGATATGTCCTTTGGAAATTTGTTGTATATGGGATAAAGAATCTGATCTGCACGATAACGTGGTTGTCCCAGTTCCACAACCATCTTTTCCATTTCCTCTGGTAGTAAGCGGTAAAGATCTGTCATGATATGATCATTTTCTTTATAATTTTTATCATAAAGTCCATACAAAGTTTGAAGCAAGGGTTATTTGAAGATAAACCAATCTAATTCAAGAAATTAAAAATAAAAAAAGGGATAACATAATGAATTTAGTGAAAATTGAAAAATCTTTCAGAACTAATGATTCATAAATTTATGGTATACTCAAAAAGAATGGTTTTTTCTGCTTTCCTAAATACTGTCAATATAAGGACTGAAATTTTAAAGGATATTTTTGCATGTTTTATAATATATCTATGAAACTCATTATCGGATTCTGTTCTAATTTCGCTAAATCACTTTACAATAATCTTTTATTTTAATTGTTTTTACAAAACTCATGTCAAAGATTGCCTTAGTACAGTTCAAAGCTTCAACAGATAAAAATCAAAATCTTAAACGAATTTTAAATTACATAGAAAAGGCATCAAAGTGTGGTGCAGAACTTTGTGCGTTTCCAGAGTTTATGATGTTTTACACTACTTCTTCACAAAGCCCAGCAAAGCTTGCAGCATTAGCTGAAACCATTAACGGGCCTTTTGTAAGATCAGTCGCAAAAGCTGCCAAAACAAACTCTATTCAAGTTGTAGGAACATTTTACGAAAAAAGTAAGAAGAAAAATCATGTATATGATACATCTTTTCTTGTTACCAAGTCAGGAAAAGTAATTTCTACATACAGAAAGATACATCTCTATGATGCGTTAGGATTTAGAGAATCTAACAAAATGACTCCAGGTTCAAAAATTTCGTTACCAACACGAACTAGTATAGGAAAACTAGGCATGCTCATTTGTTATGATTTAAGATTTCCTGAAATGTCACGTAGTCTTGCATCTGCTGGTTCAGAGATCTTAGTAGCACCTTCGGCATGGGTTCAAGGTAAAATGAAAGAGGAGCACTGGATAACCATAAACAAAACTCGTGCAATAGAAAATGGCTGTTATGTCATTGCTCCTGACCAAGTTGGTAACATTTACTGTGGACGTAGCATTGTAGTAGACCCATTTGGAAAAATATTACTTGATATGAAAAAACGACAAGGAATTGGTATAGTTAACATCTCTCTTGATAAAGTAAAACAAACAAGAAGAATGTTACCTCTTCTTAAGAACAGAAGGACGGATCTTTATTCAAACTTTAAGATTTCTACTTTGGCATCCCATGTTTGAACACTGTCTAGTCCATTTTTGCTTTCTACTATATCGGAATATTATAATTGGCCACGAACAAAAGTTACATGGAATCTTTGTTGCACGTAACTTTGCCTTTTGTAAAAGAGGTGATGAGGCCTTACACCCATTATAATAATTGGAACAACCAAGGAACCGCTTCTTTGTTTTATAGGATCTAATTACCATTATTTCTCCTATATGACATTCTGGACATTTTACTAGTCCATTTTGAGGCGAATTTGTTCCTAAAATTATGTACATTTTTTTCTTTGAAGACCAAGATAGGTATCCATTATTATCAAAATATTGTTTAATTTCGTTTTTTAAAACAATTACTTTGTTTTTTGTTGGCTTGACAACATTTCTTGAAGCAAGAACATTTTTACTTTTCAAAATTTGTATTGTATTTTTTTGAAAAACCATTGTCTTCTTTGTTTAAACCATCTTAATGAAAACGTATGAACAATTTTTATAGGGATTCTTGTCAGTGTCTTTTGTGGAAAAGGTTTGTGTTATAGGTGCTGGTAGCACAAAATATGGAAAACTTGCTGATAGTATTTCTGATATTACTATTCAAGCATCAATTGAAGCTATTGATAGCGCAGGAATTGAACCAAAAGAAATCAAGGCTGGTTACATTTCCAACGTTTTTGGTGTAGCTGATAAACAAGTTCACCTAGGACCAGTTGTGATGAGTAATCTTGGAATATCTGAACGACCATCGTTGTCAATTGAATCTGCATGTGGAAGTGGATCTGTTTCATTTAGAGAAGCATTTGCAAATGTTGCTGCTGGATTTTATGATGTAGTTTTAGTAACAGGTGTAGAAAAAGTAACACATACCGGAACAGAATGGACCACAACTTATTTTTCTTATTGTTCAGATTTTTTTTATGAAGGACAGGCAGGTGCATCTTTTCCAGGATTGTTTGCATCAATGGCACGAGCTTATCTTACAGAGTTTAAAGCTACAGAAGAAGATCTTGCAATGGTAGCAGTAAAAAATCATGAAAATGGTTTCTTAAATCCAAAAGCACATTTAAGAAAAAAAATTACTGTTGATGATGTAATGAATTCAGCCGTAGTTGCAAGTCCGCTTAAACTTTATGATTGTTGTCCTTTTTCAGATGGTGCAAGTTCTGTTATCTTATGTAATGAAAAATTTGCAAAAGATCATACTAAAGATTACATCAGGGTCATTGGTTCAGGTAGAGGTGGTTCACCTGCTGCACTGCAAGGGCGTGAACATTTAACAACAATACCAAGTACTAAGATTGCAGCTGAAGCTGCTTACAAAATGGCAGGAATAACACCAAAGGATATTGATTTTGCTGAAGTTCATGATTGTTTTACTATTGCCGAAATAGTGGATACTGAAGACTTGGGTTTCTTTGAAAAAGGTAAGGGTGTTGAAGGTGTGCGTGAAGGACAAACTGCACGAAATGGTGGTATCCCCATTAATCCATCAGGTGGGTTAAAATCAAAAGGTCATCCGATTGGTGCTACAGGTGTGGGACAAATTGTTGAAGTATTTGATCAACTTACCGGCAAAGCCGGTGAACGAACAATAAAAGATGCAAAAATTGGTTTAACACAGAACTTCGGAGCAACAGGAGCGAGTTGTGCCGTGCATATATTCCAAAGTGTGTAAATTGTCTTCCAAACAGGAATTCATAGATGCTGTCAAGTTAGGCAAAGTTCTTGCAAGAAAATGCAAAAAATGTGGGGAACTGCATTTAGCGACTATATATTTTTGCCAAAATTGTGGAAATAAGGAATTTGAAAATGCCTTACTTGAGGGTCAAGGTTCTATTGCGACCTATACCATAATCACAGTTCCACCAGCAGGATTTGAAAAATATACCCCCTATGCTTGGGTGGTGCTTAACCTTGATAATTCTAACCTTCGAATTTCGGGTTTTATGGCTAGAATTTCAAAACCATCAGATCTTCCAGTTGGAGCAAAAGCTAAAATTGTTGGATATGACGATCGTGGAATTTTGATTGAAAAACAGTGAATCTAATTTATTGTAATTATGAAATAAAATCAAAAAGGATTTTTAATAATTTTGAAATACACTATACCATATGTCCGTTGAAATAATTTGCGGTAAATGTGGAAAAAAGATCGCCAACATGAAAATGTTAAAGTCTGTAAAAGATGTAATTAGGCCATACAACAATAAATGTCCAGAATGTGGACAGACTCTTTCAACATCAGAATTTACATTGGATGTAAGAGAAAGCTGATCTAAAAACTACATCATTATTCCGTCACAAATCTTAATTACCCCATGATCTTTTAGACATGGATATGGAACTGAGCGAGGAGTTAGAGGAACCAAAGCGAGGAGGAATTCTGCAATCTACATCAAAACGTGTAAGAATGATCTTTTCTGTTATGGCAAGCCCTAACAGAATTGATATTTTAAGAATTCTAAACTCAAAAGGACCGTTAACTTATTCTGAATTAAAATCACTGGCTGGATTTAAGTCAAAAAAAGAGAGTGGAAAATTTGCCTACCATCTGAGAAAATTATTGAGACAATCACTTGTGGCGCTGAATAAATCAGAAAGGCGTTATACAATTACAAATCTAGGAAAACTAGTTTTGAGTCTTGCAAGACAGATTGAAGAACGTTCAATCATAGAAAGTGGTAAAATGTATGTACGTACTTCACATGAATCAATTGAAGAGTTTAACTCTCACAAAATAATTCAATCTTTAGTACGTGAAGGAAGTCTTCCTTTGGAATTAGCCCAAAAGATTACAGAAGAAGTAGAAAATCGAATTTACAAATATCAAACAACATATCTTACTGGTTCACTTATTCGTGAGATGGTAAACTCTGTTCTTTTAGAACACGGTCACGAAGAATATAGAAACAAACTGGCAAGACTTGGAATGCCAGTATTTGAGGTAAAAGAAATGATTTCAAATGTAGAAAATGTAGACAATGGAGCAGAGGGTCTCTTGTATAAGACAGGACAAACGGTGTTTGCAGAACACCTTCTATTAAATACCCTACCAAAAGATGTGGCAGATTCTCACCTGTCTGGAGACCTCCATATTGCAAATCCTGGACTATGGTCTCTCCTGCCTGATACCATTTTTGTGAATCTAAAAGAACTAATCGAAGATGGAATTGATTTACGCGGCAAAGCCCTAGGCGTGACTAGAATTCCATCAATTAAAACTCTGGAAAATCTAACCTCCGCACTATCGATGATAATCTCTTTGATTTCAAAGGAAGTATCGCAAGAGGTAGTAATGGATGGACTAGCCCAGTTATTGATAAAACATACCAAAAATTCATCAGATTTAGAACAAAAATTAACAGATGCCTTTGCTATATCTTCTACAACATCACAATATGGTCACAACCCAACTCTTGTTTCTTTTATAATCCAACTAGGTTCCGATCAAAAAATTGTAAAAGCAATCCTTATAGCTTACAAAAACTACGTGAAAATCACACCAATACCAAAAATTGGTCTTATCATTGATTACGAAAAGGCAAAATTAACTGATTCATCTGATGTATTAGCAGAAATAATTGCACTTGGCGGAAAAGTAATCTTCTCTAAAGGAAGTGTTTCAAATCAGGGAATTTTAAAAGATGATACAAAAAACACAGGAGCAACATCAATTAAACTTCAGTCTCTATCAATTAATTTACCTCGACTTGCATTTGAGTCAAACAAAGATGAAACTTACTTTAGAGCACGACTAGCACTATTGATGAAGCCAGCTCTTTCTTCAATGTCATTAAGAAAGAAAGACATTTCTGATCTGACAAGACGAGGTCTAAATCCAATTCTTGCTGGAAATACTCAATACATGCAACGAAGTACTAGTACACTTATTGTCAATCTAGTGGGCTTACATGAAGCTGTCTTTAACATTCTAGGATTTGAAGACAACAAAGAGGGAAGAGAGATTTTACATAAAGTAATTGAAACAGCAGTAGATGTTGCAAAGAAGAAAGGAAAAGAAATTGGAGATAACGTTAGTATATGCATGACTGAAAGTGAAGGTTCTGCGAGATTTGCAACGTTGGATGGAGAGAAATATGGAAAAAATTCTGTTTTACAATCTCTTCAAGGAAAACCTTACTCAGAAGGTATTTCATTTGATGCAACCGAAATTCTTCAACTTTCAATCAAGAACGAAAAAATTGTTGAATGTAATAAGATCGCAAAGATGCTTAATGGTGGATTGTTAACACAGATTCAGTTTGATAAAGACGCCAAAGTTGCTGAAATCAAAAAAACAATTGAAAAGGCAGCCGATCTAACTACCTCCTTTAAGCCGATCAAACAGGTACCAATTTGTGGAAACTGTGGTATGAAAGATGAGAAATTGGCCGAAAAATGTCCTAACTGCAAGTCCTCATACATCATCTAACAACGAAATTCGCAAGCCTGGTCTCATCGGATAAAAATAATTTTATAACTTAAGGCGTTTCTTCAAAAGGAATTTGCTAATTTCGTTTTGGGTTACGAAAATTAGACCGGTATGAAGTTCATAATGCTGGTGTAAAATAAGTTGAGCTAAATCTGATCTAGATAAAATTTTTTTTGCCACAGCAGATATAAGCACATGTTTCATACCTATCGCGGGGGAGATATTATATGGTTGAAAATTCACAAATAGAAAGTGGTATCGCTGAAATCCGAAAAAGAAACGGAAAAGTAACCATCTTTAACAAAGACAAGATCACAAACGCGATTTACAAAGCGTTGGATGCTACAGGTCAACCTGATCGTAATATCGCAGCACAATTAACTGACGGTGTACTTACAAAATTGCATCAACAGGGCTTCTCAGCAGCTAGCCCCCCAAGCGTTGAAGATATCCAGGATATGGTTGAATCTACTTTGATCGACAAAGGATTCAGCGAGATCGCCAAAGCCTATATTCTATACAGGCACGAACGTCGTAAAGTAAGAGACGATAAAATCAAAGTACTTAACCTTAAAATCCTCGATCCAGTATCAAAGAACTTTGATCTTAATTGTTTGAGAGTTTTAGCATCAAGGTATCTTGTTAGAAATAGTAAAAGTGAAATCATTGAAAGCCCATCTCAAATGTTTGAAAGAGTTGCTCTTCTTGTAGCTATAGCTGATCTATTACGTGATAGCACAATCTTTTCAAGAGAAGGTGGTATAAAACAGAATGTCGAAGAGGCACGAAGTTATTTAGGTAAACTGGGTGACTTTGATTACAAATTCAAATTAGGCGAACATTATCTTAACAAATGGCACTTTAGAGGTTTAATTAATCACTACATTGACCTAGCAATGAAAAGTCAGATGAAAGTAAGCTTCAAAGAACTTTTGACAATGCTTGCTGCTAAGAAACTTGATAATTATGCAGATAAAGTTTCAGAATACTATGATTTAATGACGGAACAAATCTTCTTACCAAACTCTCCTACTATGATGAATGCTGGTGGACGCTTAGGACAGCTTTCTGCATGTTTCGTATTAGCCATGCCTGATGATATGGCAGGAATTATGAAATCAACATCAGATGCTGCGCTAATATTCAAATCAGGGGGTGGAGTAGGAATTAATTATTCAGATTTACGTCAAGAAGGAGACATTGTAGCCTCCACATCTGGAGTTGCTTCAGGTCCTGTTTCCTTCATGAATATCATAAACACCGTAACTGAGGTAGTCAAACAGGGAGGAAAACGAAGAGGTGCTAATATGGGCATTATAGAGGCATGGCATCCTGATGTTGAGAAATTTATAACAAATAAGACTCAGCCTGGAATTCTTGAGAATTTCAACGTAAGCGTAGGCATATGGGAGGACTTTTGGAATGCTCTTGTAAATACTGAAGATGGAAAGTTCATGTTACGTTCTCCTAATGGTAGAGAACCAATAAGAGAAATTAATGCACACCAACTAATTGATCTAATTGCCCTGTCAGCGTGGAAAAGTGCTGAACCTGGACTGATATTCTTTGATAAAATAAATCAATACAATGTCTTTGCAAAAGCTAGAGGAGGACCACTTCGAGCTACCAATCCATGTGGAGAACAAAGCTTGTATCCATACGAGTCATGTAACTTAGGCTCAATCAATTTAGCAAATCTTGTCAAGCGAAAAGCAGATGGACAGTATGAGTTTGATTGGCAAAGATATGAAGAGACAATTAGAAAGACAACCAGATTCTTAGATAATATTATTGACGTGAACCATTATCCAGTTCATGAAATAGATGTAGCATCTAAAGAGTCTCGAAGAATTGGTCTTGGTGTTATGGGTGTAGCTGATCTTCTTTACAAGTTGAGAATCCCATACAATTCAAAGGAAGGTTATGAAATGCAATCCAAACTATCTGAAGCCTTGACCTACTATTCAATGGAAGAAAGTGTAGCCCTTGCAAAAACAAGGGGTGAATTCCCTCTGTGTTCAAAAACTGAATTTCCAGAAGGAAAAATTCCAATTGCAGGATATTATGAAAAATCAAAGAGCCAACATTCTTACGATTGGGATGCACTAATTTCAAAAATTAAAAAACATGGAATTAGAAACGTGCTGACAACAACTGTTGCACCAACTGGTACACTTTCAATGATCGCAGATTGTTCCAATGGCATGGAACCAACGTTTGCACTTGTCTTTGAAAAGCGAGTTACAGTTGGTAGATTCTTCTATACAAATAAAATATTTGAACAAGTTCTAAAAGAAAACGGACTCTACAGTGAAGAATTACTTGCAAAAGTTGCAGATAACTATGGTTCTGCTAGAGGTATTCCTGAAATTCCAGAATGGATGCAAAAGATCTTCGTTACTGCAATGGACATCCATTGGGCTGATCATCTTTGTGCTCAAGCAGTTTGGCAAGACTGGATAGGAAATGCAATTGCCAAAACCATTAACATGCCCTATGATGTATCTGCTGATGACGTAAAAGCAGCATATCTACTTGCACATGAGATGGGTCTCAAGGGAATTACCGTTTATAGAGATAGTTCTAGACATGAACAAGTTTTACACATGACAAGTGAAAATGCAAAAAAAACATTTGATACAAGACCTAGTGAAGTTGTTACAGATTATGTTAACACAAAAATCACAAATCCCTATGTGAGAAAGCAGGTAGATAATGCATTGCGTCTAATAATACCTCAAGAAGTAACTCATCAACCACAGATAATAGAGGAAGAAAAAGAAGAGGACCTTTGTCCTACATGCAAAAACAATCTGGTATTCGTAGAAGGATGTAGTCTTTGTATAGAATGCGGCTTTAGTGGTTGTACTTCTGGCTAACATAGAATAAATAGATCACAACTTTTTTACTCTCTTTTCTAACTGCACAAATCATTGAATAAAGCGATAATTGGAGGAATCATAACTGCAGTTGCCATTGCTGCAATTGCTTCTGTATTTTTATTTTCATCAAATTCTGGCTTTATACAATCTTCATCTCATAATGAAAAGCTTGGTCTTATCGTAAATCCTCCGTCAAACAAAATCACTCTTGATGATTTGAAAAACTATTACACACAAGCTTCTTCTACAGGAATTGGTAGAACTAATCTCTATCTTTTTTGGAATTTATTTGAACCAGAAAAAGGAAATTATGATTGGAAACAATCTGATCTCTGGATGGACTTCAACAAACAAAATGATCTTAAAGTTACTCTTTACTTTTCCATAATTAATGGGAAAACGTTAGGTCCATTTCCAGATTGGATAGGAAAACCGAGCTTGGGTTCAATTTCAGAAGACAATCTTATCAAAGTTCTTGATGTTATACTAACACGATATAACATAATAGACACTGTTATTATTGCAGGGGATACAGAAGAATATTTCAGATACTCTGAACAAAATATTCCAGTTTACAAAGAACTTTTTGATGGTGTATATGGACCTTTAAAAGAAAAACATCCAGATGTAAAATTTGGTAATGCATTTTCATTACATGGTATTATTAACAAAAATCTTAGTCATATAGTAGAACAATTAGATGTAGGTGATTTTGTTGCTTTTAGTTATTTCCCAGTAGATGCTCTTAACGAAATAAACAAAACTCCTCAGGAGGCAAGGGAAGATCTAGAGACTATAATGAAGCTTGTCCCTGATAAGAAAAAGGGAATTTTTGAAATAAGTTGGAGCACATCAGAATTTGTAAATGGAACTGAAGTGGAACAAACTGAATTTGTAAAAAAGGTATATGATTTCTATCGAACAAATAAACCACAACTTGAATTTGTTACTTGGTATCGACAGTTTGATAGACCAGAAGGAACATGTGTTATGACTCCAGAAAAAACTGAAGAGCAAATCAGTATTGGTGGCTCATCAGATTTAGGTAGTAACGAATTTGTGATTGAACGATTAAATCATTACATATGTAATTCCGGGCTAATTGATATTAATGGGAATAAAAAACCCGCATGGAATGAATTTACAAAACAGGTACAAATGAGTACAAATTCTTAAAAATCATTCTGATTAAATCATGATACTTTTGAATTTACTTATTTTACTAATTGTTCCACTGGTTTCTGGAAGTATTGATTCCTTTGAAGACAAGTTTATTGATCCATCAATAGAAGAGCAAAAAATGTTCAAAAATCTTTTAGAACAATTTCTAAAACTCGATATTGACAAAAAAGATGTTTCTGGTATTTTGAATACATTTGAAAAGCCAAGAATTGTTACTTTTCCATGTAACATTGAAGATGTTAATGACTTAGTTGTGAATGTAGTTGAAACTCGTCTTGCTGGTTTTACCGTACCTGAAGAACATGAAGGTGGAGTCATAGTTGGTGGAACTTATTCATGGCAGTGCAAAATTACGACAAGCTCTAAAGGAATTATCACAATGGATTGTGATAATACTATAAAGCTTAATCCAGATGTAATTAACCCCACTGAAGAAAAAGATCAGCGTTCTCAAAAAGTAGATAACCTTGTCATCATATATCATGAACTACTTCACGGTCAATTAATGCTTGATGCAATTTCTTCATCCCAAGAATGGCGTAATGACGTTTGTAATAAAACACCAACTGATAAAATCGATTATTCTTACTCTGACAAACAACATATTGTAATTAATCCTCTACAAGAAGAATTTGCATCTCAACTAGTCAGTAAAGAAGGTGGAGTATTTTTTCTAGAAAAAATAAACCCAATAGAAACTGAAAATGGAGAATTTTTTAAGAAAATAACTAGTAGGTTTGATCATCCGCAGTTAGTTGATTCAGGAATTAAGGTCACTTATCGTGGAATAAACACTAACGAATTATCTGTTTCCTTTCATCAAGAGGATATTGTAATTTCAGGTAGTCTTAAAGATAAAACAAAGTCTGGAACAGTTTGGTTATACGCCTTTCCAGAAGATAATCCAAAAACTAACTCTAATCAGGAAATCCCACAATGGATAAAAAATAATGCGGCTTGGTGGTCTGAAGAAACTATCACTGATTCTGATTTTCTAAATGGAATCGAATTTTTAATTCAAAATGACATTATGAAAATTCAGAAAGTTGAAAAAAATTCTGAACCATCAGAAGAAATTCCATCATGGGTTAGAAATAACGCGGAATGGTGGTCATTAGGATTAATCTCTGATGAGGATTTTGTCTCAGGCATAAAATATCTTATTGAAGCTGGAATTATTGCATATCAATAATGCTTTCATTGATACTAGCTGAATCCTCACTTGAGTTAGTTCCAAAAGAACTACATCATCACAATTCAGTTATCTCTCATAGTCGAAAACTTGGAAAAAATCCGTCAGAGATTCTCTTAGATAATTCATGGCATTATGGGGCAATGAAAGGAATCAAAAATGAAATAAAAAGAGGAAGACCTGATCTCGTACATATTTCATTATTGGAGGCATGTACAATTCCTCTTTATTATAAAAAAAAAATCTCAGTATATGTACATACCATTGAAGATAAAGTCATTTTCATAGCAAATGATGTACACCTACCAAAATCATATCATAGATTTGCTGGATTAGTAGAAAAGCTATTTTTGGAAAAAGTAATTCAGGCAGATGGAAAAAATCTTCTTGAAATAAAGGATATGACATTTGATCAGTTATTAAAGGAAATAAATCCAAAAAGAGTCATAGGCTTATCCACACAGGGAGTTTCCAGCTCATGTGAAGACGTGGCAAAAAAATTAACCAATGATTCATGCCTTGTTATTGGTGGATTTCCAAAAGGTCATTTCTCTAATGAAATAAAAAAAAGATTTGAATACATAGTAAATGTAGATGACACTCCATTAGAATCACACGTTGTAATCAGTAGAGTTCTTTACGAATATGAAAAAACCATTTTTATGTAGGCTGTCGAGTTTTCTCTTTTATGCGGTCGTAGTATAGCCTGGTAGTACGCTGGCCTTCCAAGCCCGTCACCCGGGTTCAAATCCCGGCGACCGCATTTTTATTAAATGATCCAAATTTTAAGGGGATTTCTTTTCATTAAAACATGAAACAAAGCACAAAAATTATTGCGCTAGAAAGAATTCAGATACTAATTAAAAATGCAATTTCTAATTCAAGAACATTTCCAAAATTAGCTCAAAGACAGGCAGATCTTGCAAAAAAGATCAGTACTAGATATCGTATTGCAATGCCATATGAAATTAAAATGAATTTTTGTAAAAAATGTAAAAACTTCATTGTCCCAGGTGTAAATTCTAGAATCCGGATTGGGAGAACCTCACTAAAATCTATTCGAGTAACATGTCGCTTTTGTGGCCATATTTATCGCAAAGTAATAGCTCAATGATTTATAAGACGATTTGAAAGTTTAATTTTTTATGGCAAAAGTGTATGACGTACCAGCAGACTTGTTGATAGATAAATTAACTGAGATTTTAAAAAACGAAGACATACCAGCACCAAGTTGGGCTCCTTTTGTTAAGACAGGATCTCATGCTGACAAACCTCCACAAAAACCAGATTGGTGGCATACTAGATGTGCTTCAATATTACGAAAAATATACCTTCATGGTCCGATGGGAATACATGATTTACGTAAAGTGTATGGTGGTGGTAAAGCAGTTGGATACGGTGCTAGAAACCACAAGGATGCTGGTGGTGTAATTATTAGAAAAGCTGTTCAAGGATTAGAAAAATTAGGATACATTGAGAAGGTTGCAGGAAAAGGTAGAGTTGTTTCTAAAAATGGGATGCAAAAGCTAGATAGACTTGCAACTGAAATTCTATCACAACTTGTTGCTGAAACTCCACAATTGAAGGTATACTCTTAGTGTAATGTCATGAGTTCACCCGACTCTGATGAAAATTATCAACCAAATGAACCAGAATTTGCTGCTCAAAAAGAAATTATTTTAAAACAAATTCTTTCTTCTGATGCACGACTCAGATTAAACAATGTAAAGATGGTTAAACCAGATGTAGCAAACACCGTAGAAAATTATTTGATAAATCTTGCTTCCCAGGGTAGGGTAAGACCACCTGTAACTGATGATCAACTCAAGCAAATTCTATTATCTATACAACAACCAAAACGGGATTTCAAAATTAATCGACGGTAATCTCTGAGAAAATATAATTAGGGGATACAAGGCGATCGTATTCATGAAAGGGGTCGTTTATGAAGAATACGCACCTGATGATAATTTTAAGAAAATTCTAAAAATTAAGGATATTGATGATCCAAAACCCAAGCCAAATGAAGTAGTTTTCAAAGTAAAGGCAGCAGCATTAAACTATAATGATATCTGGGGCATGCGAGGAAATCCAGTTCCAGTTCCTCTTCCACATATTTCTGGATCAGATGCAGCAGGTGATGTAATTGCTGTTGGTGATGAAGTTACTAACATCAAAGTAGGTGATAGAGTTGTATCTCATTCGAACATGTCTTGTAGAGTTTGTACTGCATGTACTGATGGACGTGAATACGATTGTGATAAACGAACAATCTGGGGATTTCAAACAGGACCAAATTGGGGAGCTTTCTCTGAAATAACTCATCTACCTGAGGTAAATATTCTAAAAATTCCAGATAGTGTCAGCTATGATGAAGCTGCAGCAGCTTCAATGACACTTTTAACATCGTGGCATATGCTAGTAGGCAGAGCCAAAATTAGACCAGGACAAACAGTTCTAATTATGGGCGGTGGTTCTGGAGTAGGAAGCTTTGGTATTCAAATTGCCAAACTTTACAATTGTACTGTAATTGCTACAGCCAGCCCTGATAAACTAGACAAGCTAAAAGAACTTGGTGCTGATTATGCAGTTGATCACAGAAAGGAAGACTGGCACAAAGAAGTTCGTGGAATTACTAAAGAGATCTCCAAAAAAACCGGTGTATCTCCTGGAATTGATATATCATTTGATCATATAGGTCAGACTCACTGGAACCAACAACTTACTTTACTCAAATTCGGTGCAACTCTAGTTTCATGTGGGGCAACTACAGGATATGATGCAAAAACTGACCTACGACATATTTTCTTTAAAGGAACAAACATCCTAGGTTCCACCCAGGGAACAAGAGCTGAGCTTGAACAAGGATTCTACTGGATGGGACAAGGAAAGATAAAGGCTGCAATTGATTCTGTTTACTCTTTTGAGAAAGCAGCAGAAGCTCATACAAAGATGTTAACTGGAAAAGGTCTTTTTGGCAAAATCTTAATGAAGCCAGAAGGGGCCTAATCAATTAATGTCACGACTTTTCAGAAGTCTGATTTTTGTTCCAGGAAATAATCCCCGTTTTCTAGAAAAAGCAAAAACACTTTCTGCTGACATTGTTTGTTTTGATTTAGAAGATTCTGTACCAGATTCAGAAAAGAAAAATGCTAGAAATCTAATTAAAAATGCATTAAAAACTCGATCTCAATATACTTCTGAAATTTATGTCAGGACTAACTCCCCTACGTCTGGCAAAATCCAAGACGATCTAAAGGAAATAGTTCAAAAAGGAATTGATGGAATAGTAATACCAAAAGTAAACAATGCCATAGAGCTAAAAAAAATTGAAAAAACATTAGCACTTTTAGAAAAAAAGCAAAAATTGCAACCAATTGGACTAATACCATCTATAGAATCAGCTGAAGGTGTGGCTAATACACACGAAATTGCTTCAGCAAGCAAACGAATTTCAGCTATTGTTTTTGGAGTATTTGATTTTCTCAATGATATGGGCATTGAATATACAAAACAACCAGAAGGTGCCAAGTTTGCCAGAGCAAAAATTCCGATAGAAGCTAAAGCAGTAGGAGTTTATGCATTAGATGCCATATGGCAGGATCTAAAAGATGAAAAAGGTTTGATAGAAGATTGTAAAATTGGGAAAAGTCTTGGATATGTTGGAAAAACCATAATTCATCCTGATCAAATTTTAATTATACATAAAACATTTCATCCAAACAAAACAGAGCTAGAATGGGCAGAAAAAGTATGTAACACATATGAAAAATCAACAAAGAAAGGGAAGGGAGCTACAACAGTAGATGGAAAGATGATCGATGAAGTTCATTACAAACGCGCAAAAGCTTTGTTCGATTTGGCTAATAGATAAAATAAATTTTTGAAAAAATCAATTGTGGATATGATTTCCAGCTTTACAGAAGGGGCAAACAAAATCAATACGATCATGTAATCCTTCTATAGTACAATTACAATTTTCACAATGGCACTTACTCATTTTCAATCAATTCATAATGACCGATTTTATGTTAACAAATTCTTTCAAACCGTAATTTGATAACTCTCTTCCAATTCCTGAATTTTTGATACCACCAAATGGAATTCGTGGATCAGAAATTACCATAGAATTTACAAAAACCATTCCAGCCTCTATATCCTTAACCAAGTTGTTCTCTTTGGCAAATTTTTCAGACCAAATACTGGAACCCAAGCCAAATTCTGTATCATTTGCAAATCTAATGGCTTCAGTTGGATTTCGTGCTGCAATAATTGGAGCAACTGGACCAAATACCTCTTCACGTGATATTGACATATCTGGAGTTACTTTTCCTACAACAGTTGGATTAAAGAAATATCCTTTCATCTGGGGAACATTTCCTCCTACCAAAACTTTAGCACCTTTTAGAGCTGACTGGCCAATTTGGTTTACGATTGTATCTCGTGAACTATCTCGTACTAGAGGACCAATGGTTGTTTTAGGATCTAATGGATCACCTACTACTTGTTTTTCTACATTTTCAATGAATTTCTTTGTAAATTCTTCAATTACATCTTGTTCAACTATGAATCTTTTAGCAGCTATACAACTCTGACCATTATTTAGAAATCTGGATTTAACTCCAATTTCTGCTGCTTTATCAATATTAGCATCTTTTAATACAATAAATGGATCACTTCCACCAAGTTCTAAAATAAATTTATGTAACTGCTGACTTGCAATTTCCGCAACTCTTTTTCCTGCTCTTGTACTTCCAGTAATTGAAACTGCATCAACATTTGCTCTTGCAAGTGCTTCCCCAACAACGTAATTTCCTACTAGGTGTCGAAATACTCCTTTTGGAAATCCAGCTTCTTCAAATGCCTTTTGAATGGTATTTCCTGATAATGGACAAACACTTGAATGTTTTAATAATACTGTATTTCCAGCAAATAAGGCAGGGACACAAAATCTCAATACCTGCCAGAATGGAAAGTTCCATGGCATTATGCAACCTATTACGCCTAAGGGATCAAATCGAATGTAGCTGTCTTTTGCATTTGTTTCAATAAATTCAGGTTCTAAGAATTTTCCCCCATTATCTGCATAATACTCACACACCCAACTACATTTCTCAACTTCTGCCAAAGATTCGGTAATTGGTTTTCCCATCTCGTTTGTAATTATAGTTGCATATTCCTTCTTTCTTTGTTGCAACATATGTCCAAGGTTTCGTAGAAGCTTGGCTCTCTCAGAAATGTCAAATTTTTTCCATATTGACTCATAGACCTTTCTAGAATCATTTACTTCATGATTCACTTGTTCTTCGGTTAAGGCATCATACTCAGCTAGGATTTCTTCTGTTGCTGGGTTTACAGTTTTTATTTTCATGTTACGGCTCATTAAACTAAGGATATAAACTATGGTAGTAATTACCACTCATTACCAATGAAATCCAATTCTAGGATCTTGGAATATCTATACATTTGAAAAAATTTCCAAATATACTGCCTTGCAATACAATTGCAAAAATTAGGAATCATTCAAGCAATTTGTAATAAATTTGGTATAAAACCGGCAAATCTTTTTTTCTTTAATCCATAACTAAATCGTGATGGAAAGAGCTTATGTTTTAATAAATTGCGATACTGGTTATGAAGAGTCAATAATTAAGGAATTAAAAAAGATGGACTCTATCAAGGA